>OGWF01000020.1_pt1 | contig 26701 bp, 28 predicted proteins | sample 1575951 | NCBI WGS metagenome assembly OGWF01 (sample SAMN07581523, study PRJEB24739) | freshwater metagenome | place: Singapore | collected 2015-01
GCTGTAACTACTGTTTGGTGTGTATGGGTTAAATGACTTTACACTTGTATCGCCGTTTTTAGTGATAGTAAAGTTGTTTGTTGAGTTGTCAATAAATCTATTGCTTTGACAGGTTAATAAACTTGTACCAGATATTGCTGTTAGTGGTGTAGTAGGTGGTGTGAAGTTTGCGGTGTACAGTGCGGTTCCTTTAATTACTCGAACATTAGACAAATAACCGTTCATCATAGATAGAGAACCATTATAGTCAGCACCAATTTCTATACTACTTGTTGAAGTAATGTCAGTTGACAAAGTTCTACTCCACTGCTGGCTGCCATTTAAGTAAGCATAAAGAGTAGTACCTGATCGAACATACGCAACATGATTCCAAGTGTTTGCAACCAAAGCTGTCCCAGAAGTTGTAACGCTTCCATCATAAAAAGCAACAGTATTACTACTCCCTGAAATATAAAAGGCACCAAACGAGTTGGTAACTGAACGAAAATCAATAATAGACCTATCATTCCCAAGAACACTTAAATTTACCCACGCCTCAATAGTAAAATTTTGAGTACCAAATGCAAAGGCTGTATTAGCAGGTACTGTTAAGTAATCCCCAGTACCATCAAAGTATGTACTACCATAAGTGCTGTAACTACTGTTTGGTGTGTATGGGTTAAATGACTTTACACTTGTATCGCCGTTTTTAGTGATAGTAAAGTTGTTTGTTGAGTTGTCAATAAATCTATTGCTTTGACAGGTTAATAAACTTGTATTTGTTATTGCTGTTAATGGACTAGTGGGAGGAGTGAAGTTAGAAGTGTAAACAGCTACACCTTTAACTAGTCGAAGATTAGATATATATCCGTTGGGATCTTCGCTGTTTGTCCCTCGGCGACCTATAGAAATATTGTCAGTTGGGTCAGTATATGTATAATTTGTAACAAATGTATCTGTGTTTACACCATTAATCCAAAACTTAGTAGTGCCGCTTGATTTGGTAACAGCCAAATGAACCCATTGGTTTAATGGGATAGTAGTTGAACCAATAAAGTCAAACGCAACACCGTTACGAAACACAGTCAATCTATCTGCGGTGGACATACCTAGACCTATGCCAAGTGTGCCGGTCGTCATACCGTTTGAGTACAACATTTTATTTGTTCCAATAGTCGTCATGTTAACCCAGCACTCCCAGGTATAATCGCCTGACCCTATGTTGAATGCAGCATTTACAGGAAGACGTAGATAGTCACCGCTACCATCAAAATAATTACTGTAATACCCAGGTGTATATGGATTGAAGTTGAATGGCCTTACGTCACCAACAATGGACATCGGGAAGTTGTTAGTACTAGCATCATCATTGAATGGCATTACTGAAGGTGTGCTAGCACTTAATAATGTAGTAACATATTTCCAATACGAATCTCCGCCTGTTATAGCAATACTAAATGCCCTAGGACTTTCTTGATATTGGGCGTCAATAGCCTCAACTGTAAAGTTGTAAACTGTTTCAGTAGTTAAACCAGAAATAATACCGCTTAATAATCCACCACTGGTCAAGGTTAATCCTGTTGGTAAACTACTACCTGATTGCAGTGCATATGTGATGCTACTGTCACCTGTTGCACTTAGTTGAATGCTAATACTACTGTCTACCTGTGAGTCGGGCAACGTACTACCAGTAACCCAAGTAGGAGTACCGCTGTACGTGATACCGTTAACACGTATGGCTGTACTACCGTCTGTATTAGTAACATAGACAATATATGTACCTGCATTTTGTGGGCCCACTTGCACATTCAGTTCAGACGAACTAATAAATGAAACACTGGTTGCTGCGGTGCCGTTAATGATTACTGTGCATCCACTTGCGAATCCACTACCGGTGATTTTTATGTAACCACCGGTTAACGCAACAGCGGTATCATCTAATACAACATAGCTACTGTTAGTAACTTGGATGTTTGATATTTTTGGGCCTCCACTTATACTTGCTAATGTAGAGGGTTGAATGTTGTCGGCTGAAATTTGTGTTGTCATATTAGTGTTTTAACAATAATGTGCTTAGTACGCCATGACTCTTGGCAGTAATATCAGGTTCTCCCGGAGTAATGATAACATTGTACTTAACTGGAGTTTCTTTTTGCCCACCTTGTGTTTTTTGATCCCATTCGTCATAACTCAATATTGAGTTTGCACTGATGCCGTATTGTTTAGCAAGACGTTGTTTTAGTTCAGGTAGTTTGTCAGGCATCACTTGCCATTGACCTTGAGGGCCCTTAACTAAGTTCTTCTTTTCGTCCTTCACTAACAAATCATAGAACAAGTTTGTAGGAACAATGCGACTGTTCTTTGTCTGTGCTAAGTTAGGATCAGCTGCCTTAACTTTCTTTTCTTGGCTTGTATGAGCACCTTCACTCCAGTTGATGATGAAGTTGTCTGGCTTCTCTCCGACAGCAACGTCACCCATCTTTGTGTAAGCGTAGAACTGAACGTTAGGGTGTGCTTTTGCTAACTTGAATGCCATATCGACATATTCAGGACTAAAGAAGTCACCAGCATCATGCCAACGAATAGTTACTCTGTAGCCACCTTTGACTCCTGCTTTTTCTTCTTTACTAATTTCAGCACTTAACTGGTTGAAGAAACCCTGAGGATCATTCAATAGATATGTAAGAATTCTTCCGTCGCTCAACCAAGGACCTTCGAACTGAACTTTACCGCCCTTCATAGCAAAGCAATCTACTTTACAACTACCAGCACCTGGACATGTATTAACGATAACTAAGCTGTCGGTGCTTTCATTGACTGCGATGCCAACTAGTGCGGCGAAACCGATGTTGAAGAACTGTTCTAATTCTCCGTTACTGTGTTTCATCTTCTCGTTTTGTTTGAGAAGTTTTTTTGGTCGTTGCTTTAATGCTTCAACAATTTGACCTTCATCATATCGTTGACCTTGTTCATTGTAATACTTGATTACACTTGAACGGTGAATGTATGGAAGTTTGTATTTGTCAGTCTTTGCTTTCTCACGACCGGCAATACGTCCCATGTAGTCTTGAAACTCTTGTCCACCGAATGGGCGAGTTTGAGCACCTAGTAAGTCACCGTCTGCTTCCGCCACACCTTGCTTTTGTCTGCGTTTCAATTCACGCATGGCTCGTTTGACACTTTCACCTTGGCCGTAAGTCGGAATACCACCAAACCAATGTTTACGAACAAATGCTTCAAGTTCTTGAGTAGAAACACCGCTAAGGTCTTGATCTTTTTTATAAACTGATGCTTCATCGAGTCCCTGACCAGTTAGTTCAGTATAAGTGTCCCAGTAAAAGTCTAAATCGTTTAGCACTGATTGAGCAAATTTTGAACCATACTTTTGATCCAACAGGCTCCACAGTTCTTCACCAAACTCATCACGATCATAATCGCTTACTTCTCCTGCTATGCGTTTAACAAATGGCATAACACGATTGTATTCTCTATCGCCTAAAAAGCCTTCCGCCACACCCTGTTCTGGTCCAGGTTCTTCACCCGCTGCACTCTTAGCAACGAATTGCTGAGGTGTCATAACTTGTATTCCGGATACTGCTCCGGGTAGTTTTGGTGCTGTGCCTTCGAATAATTGTTGTATTTTCATAATGATTACTTTTTCTTTTGAACTTCTTTGTCTTTTGGTTTCTTGCCTAACTCTTTATCATTGGGCTTTGTACCTAAATCGTGATCGACTGCTTGTTTGAACAACTCTAGTTGCTTCTTTAAATCTCTAGCTAGTAATTGTTCTTCACTAAGTTCTGCTTCATTCACTGGTGTCTCACCTGGACCCCATGCAGTAATAACAATATTACCTTTCAATTCAGGATGCTGTTTTAGTAACTGTAGTGCTGCTTGGTTTGCTGCAGCCTTACCTACATAAGCATCACTGATGTGTTCTTGTGTATCTTTCTTCTTCAACCAGAACTTACCTGTCTCAGTATATTGTTGAAGTTGTGCGTTACGTTGAGCTAACATAGCATCAATCTTTTCGCTACCTTGAGGCTCACGTTCACGTTGTAGTCTAGCTCTGCGTGTAGCGTCAATTACTTCTTGTTCAGGCTCAGGATATTTTTCTGCTTCTTTGACCGGAACACAATTATTAACTCTAACCCCGCCCTTCATTTTAGTGCCTTGCTTTTTATAACCAGTCCAGCACTTTGGGTCTAGGCGTTGTTTTTCTTCGGATACATCAGTCATTCTATCCCAAGCACGGTTAGCAGTATCTTGATTCTTTTTAGCAGTCTTAGCATCACGCTTATCGTCTGCTTTAATCATTCTATCTACAGCACGTTTCTGAACTTTGGTCAACATCTTCTGACCTTTTGCGGTATCACCGTATTCCGCCACACCTTGCTCGTCTACTTTGTTACCGCGCTGGTCAATCCCAGTATTGGGAGGTAGATACACTTGTTTACATGGCATACAAACTTTTACTTTGTGTCCCATGTAAGTGCCACCTTGTAAATCACCACCGCATTTGACACACGAATGTGTATTTTCTAAATCACTCTTATGTTTCTTAGGAAATTGAACCACAACGCCCTCCGCCACACCTTGTTCTTCAAATGTAGACACCGGAGGAACTTTACCTGAAGTTTTACGCTTAGCCATTTCACGCTTATACGCTTCTGGGTCAGTCTGCTTTAGTTTTGCTAAACGCTGTTTTTCTTTTTCTATTTTAGCAACCATACGCTTTTCAACATCACCAGCATCGTCTTCCGCCACACCTTTCTTTAGCGTGTCAGGATGGGCAAAACCTTTTTTGACCTTTTCAGCCTGCGACATTTTATCCACGGCCTTGCCAAGTTTTGGATCAACGTCGTGCCAGGTCTTTGGGTGATAGGGATTTTTTAGTTTATGAATTTGCGATGCGGCTCTTTCATCCGCCCATTTATCAAATCCCGGACCTTCCGCCACACCTTCTTTTTTAGTGAATACATTGTGACCAAATCTGTCACCGTATTGTTGTGTGTTGATAGTTACAGTTCTTCCAGGATATGTCAAATATGAATTGTGAGCACGGCCCATAGCATCATACTTGTGACGGTATTCACCTGGGGTACCGTGTGTTGTGATATACTTTTCAACTTCATTATGATGTGATTGTTCAAAGTCGTTATCCAAGCCTTCCGCCACACCTTGCTTTAGACGCTTGCCAGCAACAACTTCAACACCATTGATTGATAACGCATACCAATCATTGGCTGCTAATCTGCTGAACACATCTTCTATACTACTGGCTTTTACATTTAGTTTTGTTGGCTTCTTTAGAGCATTACTCTTGTCAAGTGCTACAACTTTATAGACTTGTTCTTCCAAGCCTTCCGCCACACCTTGCTGACCATACAAACTTTCAAGTTCTTGTCCAACCAATTCAAGTGCATCAGCAGCACTCATACCACTGAATTGTCCCATATCGGCTAAGTCTACAACTGTATCCTCAACTTCGCCCATGCCGTAGTTGTCAAACCATTCTGGATGATGACGATCAATCAAACGCAACACTTTGCTTACGCTTGCTGGTGTTACGCCTTCCGCCACACCTTGCCCAGGACCTTTTAGTTTACCTATGCTGGTTGATTTGCGTAAACTAACTTCATCATACGGCAATGATAATATACGACCGTCATCTCCGGGGAACTCGCTGGGATTGGGTTCAAATGCCACCATTTTCCCTGCTTTACCGTATGGATCATCATAGACCTTACCAGTTGTCCAGCCTGCGAATCTGCCCTTATACCATACTTCCGCTCCAGGTTGAACTGCGGTAAAATCGTGCGGCAAGCCCGTATTGCCTGTTGCTTCCGCCACACCTTGCTCGTCATTAGTCTTTAACTTACTACGTAACTCACTAGCCATTTTCATGTAGTGAGCTTTCTTGATATCGTTCTTCGTTGCTTTAGCGCGTTTCTCGTAGTCTGTAATTTGCGCCCACAACGCATTCTGTTGACGCTGTTCTGCACCTTCTTTCACGGCTGCACTATTAGGGAATTTTTTACTAGTTTTGATGCCCTGTAGCATACTACCCTTCCCTCTACGCTGAACTCTCATGTTAGTAGGCTCTCCTGTAGCAACTGAACCTGATCCAGTAGCACCTGCAGTCATTTCATCTAGTTGTTCATCCTCTAAAACATTAGGATCACGACCGAATTTTGGAGCTTGTTGACTTTGTTGTCCTGCTGGATCGCTACTTGGTGTTGTATTTGTTTCTAAAAGCGTGGTAATTTTCATAATAAATTCCGTTATTATGTATTTATCGTTTTAGCTTTCAGAAAGAGAAAAGCCCCTTACGGGGCTTATTTTACCAAGATGTTGAGCCTGTAAACTTAGCCCAAGTATCTGTAGCTACGCATACATAGAGATTTCCACCACTATCATATGCGATTTGTCCTGATGTTCCTGCAGAGTTGTTTGCTACTGGCGCAGTAGTCCATACAACCGTATTAGCATCGATTGTAGGTAATGCAACAAATGATCCTAAACCAGTTAATACATTAGAAACGTTGCCGTCTAGGTTAACAGAAGAAATATTGCCTAGGGTTGGTGTGCCAGTTAAGTCACCGTAATTACCCGATGTTGCTACTGTGCTTAATCCAGTCACATTTGCTGCTGCAACACTACCGGTCCATGCTGTATTCTGCTCAGTAGCATCTTGGAACTTAATCTTAGAACCAGACTTAGTTAAATGCAATGCAGCATTTGTATGGTCAATTCTAGCGAATTCATTACTAGATAGGAAACCACCTGTCGCAAAAACAATATCCTTTGTAGTTCCAGTAGCACCCGTTCCTAAAACCAGATTACCACCACTACCCAATAAACCAGCAGTTAATACATAACCGTCTCCTGGTTTAGTGATCGTATAGTTAGGGTCATTAAATGTAGAGCCAGACATACCTAAGGAAGTCCATCCTTGGTTCTCGTCACCTTCGTTTGCAGTAGAAGTCCAGTCTGAACTACCGTTACCGCGGCTGTTTTTTAATACAGCTTGGATATAATCATCGCCTGCAGCGAAGCCTACAATAACTGGACCCGTAATTCCCGTCGCATCTGCAAAAGGTCCTACAAATATTGTGTCACCGTTACAGTCAATGTTGCCTGATGCATGTAGGACACCACCAGTGTGAATATCCCCTTTAGCACCGATACCGCCTTCAACACGTAAAGCACCAGTCGTGGGTGATACAGACTGTGTATTACTTGTTACATCTAATGATGTAATGTTTCCAGAGTACGTAGGTAGATATGCTGCTACGTTTGCGTTTCCATACGTGCTACCACTAGCAGATACATTAGTTAAAAATCCACCATCACCTACAAAATACCCAGTAGTTGAAACATTGCCAGTAGAAACAACACTGGTCAAAATACCTACGCTAGTGATATTAGGTTGTGCGTTTACTGTCACTGTACCTGCAACTTGTGCTGTATTTGCTGAACCGTGTAAAGTACCCACAAAGAAATTCGCAGTAGCAGCGTTACCTAATTGGCTACTACCAGTGATACTCAAATTAGCACCTGAAATATTTCCAGTGCTCACTACACTTGTTAATGTACCGACACTAGTGATATTTGGTTGTGCATTAGTTGTAACGGTTCCTGCGTTTAGTGCAGAAGTAGCAGATGTTGCGGTTGCTGCACTAACTGCTGTAGTAGCAGTGGTCGCAGACCCCGCCGTATTCGCATAAGTTGCGTTACCTACAGCACTGTATGCTAGGTTAGTCCAGGTGTTAGAACCGTCACCGTATTTTACTCTGAGGGTGTCGGTCTCTAAACCAGGCTCGCCCGCAGCTAAAATTGGATTTGAGCTTGTCCAATTACTTGAAGTATCTCGTCTTAATTTAATTGTTGTTGTCATTATGCATTGCCCCCGTCGATGACGTTATCTAATAGTGAATTGAAAACTGAAAAAGCGTTTCCACCTTCATATACGTATTGTGTGCTTCCGTTGTGCATGGGCACACTAGAACTCCATCTATCACCTATCCATTGATAGGTAATTGTATTGTCACCTATGAACAATTGACCTAGAGTAGGATTCGTTGGAAATTGAAGGTTCATGATTATCCTTATTTTATATTTATCGTTACCACGTTGTACCTGTCCAAGCCACCCGCCTCCAGATGTTTGTCACGCCGTCGTAGTCTGCTTGGCAATAGTAAAAATATGTACTGTCTACTGCAATATCACCTTGTTTATCATTTATGCTTCCCCTAGAAGAAAACGGTGCAGTAGTTTGAACTGAAACTGTACTTTGTACTCGCCCTGTGGGGTAAGTAATAGTATTTGCGCTTAAATCGGGGTTGGGCAGTGTCACTGGGTTCATATCAACCCAAGTGTTACTGTAGCTGACATATGCCCTACCATCTGTAATATTATACCAAATCTTACCAGAAACGTTGGCACTAGGCGCTGTATTACTGACAGTCGTAATGGAACTGTTAGCCATGCTTCCTGTATAAGTAGGGAGATAATTAGCAACGTTTGAATTACCGTACGTTACAACTGCAATATTGGACCAAGATAAGTTACCGTTACCTGTTGTAACTAAAATGTCTCCTGGTCTGCCACCTTGAATCTTAAAGTTTTGTACATTGGTATTGTATGTGCCAGTGATATTTCCAATGACACGCAAATTTCCCAATAAACTAAGCGTTTGATTATTGTTACTCCAAACTAAGTTTGGTGTGGAACCGAATCTGTTACCTGAGTTAAGTTGGACTTGTCCATTACTTCCACCGGGGCTGTTGAATATTTGTAAATCAGGTCTATCTAACGCAGGATCTACGTAATTGACTGTTACTGCTTTTGTTGCCATTTTCTTTTCCTTATTATCTTAGCAATGGTGGTATACCAGCACGACTTGTTTTAAATCCAAATGCCTTTGCATTCTTTTTAATTGCATCAGGTCCTACATCAACTGACAATGCAGTTTTAAATCTAGGATCATTCTTTTCTTTTTCACTAGGAATATATCCTGAAGATTCTTCTAATCCTATACTCAACAATTTAGTATAGTATTTAGGATCCTCTTTTAAATGATCTAGTGCGATTTCTTTTGCAATAGAATATTCTTTAGTGTGTTCCATTTCGACTTTGATGCCCCTGCTTAATTCTTTTAGGATATCTTCACGGCTAGTTTTGTGTAATTTAGCCAATTCTAATGGAGTTAACGTATTAACATTTAATCCCTCAGCATCTTCTGGTAAACTTAAACGTTCGCTGTGTAAATCATTCAATCTATCGTATAGTTTTTGAATTACGCCTTGACTGCGTAATGCTTTGTATGCGATATTCTCAGGACCAAATTCACCATTTAAATCTAATCCTGCTTGTCTATACTTTTTAATGATACGTAATACATTTTGCAGTTTATCGTAATTACGGGATTTGTACGCATATTCTGCTAATTTAGCTAATTTTTCAAACTTCAATTTAGCTGCTGATTGATCCAATGTGGCTTTGCGCTTTCTAGGCAATCTAATCCATTTATCATTAAGAATAGAATATTCACCCAAGCTAATGACAGGTTGGTTGGAGTCTTGTACGTACATTTCTACGTCATATCCGCCAATTTTAATATTGTGCTGGTCGTTAAAAACAATTTTCTTTGCATCAAATAATTCGCGGTAAACATCGTCATCCTTGAATTTGCTCATATCAACAATAATATGTACGTCTATATCGCTATGTCTAGTGTAGGAATATGCTGCATTGCTGCCAGAAAGTGTGATATCTTCAACGTCCAAATCATTGATTCCTAGATGTTCTAGAAAGTCTTTAGAAATTAACAAAAGGCGCTCACGTACTTCATCATCCATCCTGTCCCCGTTAAAAATGACAGGATTTAAGTCGTCGTGGAAGTACAGTGCATCACTGAGTTTAAAACTGTGTAATTCGTTAAGGTTCATAGAGTATTTATGAAAAAAGGCTGTCAATTGACAGCCCTTTGTTTTAGATTTTGACTATTTTAAGTAGTCTTTTTGCTTGCTGCTTTTCTTGCTGGTTTTGTTACAGGTGCATTTTTCTCTAGTAAAGGCTCACCGTTTTGATCTACTAGTTTTACCTTACCTGCATTTACTTGTTGTTCTAAATACATAGGACCTATTGTATTCATTAAGTGATCTTGGTTTTCCATACAGAAAACGTAAGAACCCGAGTGGCGCAGTAACACTCGTTTGTCTACATATACCTTTCCTCCTAGATCACGCCAATTTTCGCAAGCTGTCCAGTCCTCACTATAATAACGGCCTTGACGAACTGCTGTATCAAAGTATGTCTTTAGGTGTTTGTCGAATTTAGGATCTAAACCAATGTCGTTCTTGTATGGCTTGACAGCAGGGTGTGCAGCCATTTTCTCAAATACATGACGCTTCATCAACAAGAAACCTGTACCTGCTTTACTTACTTCTTGCAGACCATCTGGTCCTTCTTCTGCGCCTTCGAATCCATTGACAACCCACTTGATGGGCATAGTCTTCATTGGATATAGGCCACCAATAACGTCTTTGTCGTGATTCAATAGAACCAACAAGTGCCATGGTTCCCAACCGATATCTGCGTCAACAAAGAACAAGTGAGTTGCACCTTCTTGTTCTAAGAACTTAGCAGTTAATGTGTTACGGGCACGACTTATTAATGATTCATTAACCATAGTTTCTAACGTCCAATCAATGCCCAATTGACGAGCAGTATTAGCCCATTTAATGAAACTCATGAATGTAGATTCTGTCAACATACCACCATAGCATGGCATTGCAATGTGTACTTTGGTCGTTCTTAGATAGTCTACGTTGACTTGAACTTGACCCTGAGCAGGAGCTTGTTGGGCCTGTTCTTCTTTGATTTCTTGAACAGCTTCCTGTACTTTTTCTACTGGAACTGTTTTCTCTGATTTAGCTGTTTTCTTAGTTGCCATTTGGTCCTCTTTAAAGATGAAGATATTTACATCGTTAAAGAGGGGTCAAATTATTTTTCGTCTAAGTAGTCTTCGTCTGTGCGTTTGGCTATATTTCTATATTCCAATTCTTTATCACGCTCTTGGTCACGTTTTGCACGGCGTTGCATTACTTTGGGAGGATTTTTCAAATCTTTAGCTGTTCGTGCTATTGCTTTGCTTTTTGCTTCCGCCACACCTTGCTTTTTACGCTCAATCTCTCTTTTGATATCATTGATGTTTGTTCTGATACTATCCAAAATATATGGATTTGGATTTTCTTTAGCAATTTCTTTTTTGTATGCCTCAACCGCATCACGAATCATTTGTTCTGGAGTAATAGATTTTTTGGAGCCTTCCGCCACCTCTTCATCACTTTCACCCTTGACACCATAGTTTCCACGGCTAGCTTCTTTATGTGGTTGATAAACTACAAATGCTTTTGGGCGATAGCGTAAGTAATGCTCATATGCATACTTATGTGCCATACCTAAATTATCTGTTTGATACAATGGACTTCCGATAAACTCAAATTGGTCGTTAGGGTCACATTGATATACTACATACTCAGCGTAAGGTAATCCATCGTCACCGTTACCGGGCGCAAATTCATTAACTAATGATTCTTTGATAAATTTTAATACCTTAAGTTTCTGTGCAGCATTTGCTTCTTTGAGCATTGGACGAACTTTGGTAATGAATTCTTTTAATTTCTTAGCTTTTATAGGAATAGCTTTCATGCGCTGTTCTGCTTTGTGCATCAAATCTAAAACTTCTTCATCACTTAATGCTTGTGGCATGTCTCTGCGCCAGACTGCAAATTTAGTTTCTTCGGTTGCATCTGGTTTCATAAGAACTTCACGCATAGGTGTTGCGCGAGGCCCTTCTTCGTTTGCATATTTGCTACGAGTTTCTTGTCTGCTAATGACTCTTAGCTTTTTGAAGCCCATAGTTTGATACACTGGTACACCTTCTTTGTTAGGATTTTCTAGGTATTTGAATGCATTCTTCTGGTCTGCACCTACGACAACTACAACGCCGTCGTAGCCTAACTGTGACAAATCGGTTAGTGCTTGATTTAAATTACCTTCAGGTGTGAAAATTTTAGCATATTGCGGGAACACCCTTTGATAGATTTTGATTTTTTCTTCTGGGTAGATGGGATCATCTTTACCAATTGTCTTGCTTACAAAGAAGTAAGGATCAGTACCCATCTCTTTAGCTTGTGTAATGACAGCATCGGCTAGATACATATGACCAGTGTGGCCCATACCACGACCCCATCCTACTACTGCTATTCTGTTGTTCCCTGTACGTTTCATAATGCTCTTGGCTTCCAATTCAATTGGTCAATAAGTTTTAAGAACTGACCCGGTAAGTCATTTTTAAAGTTTATTTCTGGATGTGCTTGCGCATAACCTTCAGGATTAGTTTGCATGATTCCACCGTGCAATCCTAAACTCAATGACTTGATAATCTTCATCTTTTCATTTGATAATGCTTCCACAGCACCCAATGTTGCTTTTAATCCTTCTGTGTCTGCTAACATTGCTTGTGCTTTTCCTGCACTTAAATTCTGCTGTGCCCAAGCAGGGAAGTCTTTCAACAAACCTGTTGTTCTCAAATGTTTATTTAGATAAGTGTACAACTCGCCGCCCGGATTACTTAGACCCTTCTTAGGTGCTAGATAGTTGTCAATCTTTTGTGCGTTTGCTTTGATGAAGTTCTCAACTCTGTCTAACCCCTCTGTCGATACTCCTGGCATTTCTTCAACATAAGTTGTACCCTGAACAATAACGTCCGGTGTACTTAACTTTTCAGCACCGGGGAAACGCTGTTCGTCACTGGAGCCCAACTGTGTGTAATAACCTGTTGCTGCAACCATCATCTTGGCATTAGGAATTCTTTTACCTAGTTCACTGTCTGCCGGAACATGAAATGTTGTGATGTTAGGTTTGAAATCGTATGTGTTGGTTCGCTGATTTAATTTTGGCATTTGTCCTGGAAAGAACAACAAGCCACCTTCGATGAATCCCTTCTTGGGGCTAATCTTTTCAAATAGAGGCCACAAGCTAGCGAATTGTTTTGCAAACACTGCACGACTCTCATCACCGTCACCTGTACCCATGACGAATTTGTATACGTCTTCAGGACTATTCATAATAGTAGAAGCACCGCTAGCTGTTTGAGTTTTTCCTGACTTTAGATATGCCCATGCATTCTTAGGGATCATCCTAAAGACACCCTTTTCATCACGCCCCCAATAGACAACGGGCATACCGTCCCACTTCAATTCAATAGAGTCATAATTATCAACCATGTGCTTCATGCGCTCTACTGCATGTAGTCCACCTGCACTGCCGTTAGCAATAACTAAATCTTCAATGTGTTGGTACTTACGACCAACTTGTCCTGCTGCTTCTAATAGAGTTCTTATTTTCATTTCAACATATCCATTGCACGACGGAACCATTCAGTCACATTAGGTGTAGCTGCTTGCCAGCTGTGACCACTACGAGCCATGTTCATAATTTCTTCTCTACGCTTAGGATCAGGAATCTTTGCCATGATAGACTCGACACTATTCAAGTCTTTACCACTAGCACCTTTACCTAGTAAGTATTGTGCAATTGTATCCCAATCGTCGGAAAGTAATTCAGCTTTCTTTCCGTTGTTATCTCTTGCATACAATCCCTCGTCTGGGCTCCATAGCATACGTTGACTACTTGCTAATGCATTCATTACAAGTTGCTTGTTAACCCCTTTGTATGGACTACCTTGGGGAATATCATGTCTATGAAACTGTGCAACTTTAGCTGCGTTAGGTACTACTTTTATATCAGCTTGGTAAAACTTACCGTTCATTGGCATTTTAGTATGAACCGTGACGCCTGCTTTGTAAGTTTGTAAACCTTTCTTTTGCAAATAATCATCTAATGCTTGTCTAGTAGATTTCGCATCTGTAGTGCCGAATGCTTTTTGCAATTCACCTAAATCGACCATGGCGTCTAAGTCATTACTAGGGACAACGTTTCCTTGACTGTCATATCTTGGTTTCCATGCACTACCAATAGTATGAATAGTTGCACCCAAATCATCGAGGTACTTTTGCGCTACCGCAGTTAATGGTTTGCCTACCACACCCGGGTCGAAATTTGTCTCAACGTCAGGCCAAATATTTCCACCTTCATTGATAATCATTTTAGTAACTTACCTTTATGTTTTGTATTACGCCTTGGGTGAAGTTTGACGCAACTGCTCTAATCCACACAAAGTTTCCAGTGATGTTATTGTAAAAAGTGCCACTTGTGCTTGTATATACATGTGACTGCACAGTGAACCAATCTGCATCAGACGATTCGTTAGGTGAAGTAACTAGACTAACTTGAAATGAAATTGTTCCGGTGAAGTTGTTGAGGCTCCATGACACTGTTTGTAGGTCACTGTTAGCTAAGTAGTATGCTGCTGCAGGTTGCTTTGCTCCCCTAACTAAATTTGTTGAGGGATTATAAGGTGTTTGCGGTAATAAGGATAAAACTGTAGTCTGCGCCATTATGCTCTTTCTACTTCCACAACGACGCCATCGCCTACTAATTCTTGGGCTACTTGTTCTAGTGCTTGCTGAATTTCAGACCCTGCGATACCAGAAACTTCTGATTCGCTGTCCTTAACGATTTTGCTAAATTTGATGACTACAACATCTTCGATAATCTTTGCCATGGTAAATACCCTATAGTAATAGAGTATTTATCAAGTTTAAATATTATCCGGACGCTTTTCTAGCTTGTACTTTTTGCCGAGCATTTCACCGTACATCAGGCCTAGATAGCTTAGTGTACTTTCATCGTCATAGTCAATGAAATAACTAGAACTAGACCAGCGGTGTCTCCATGACCCAAATCCGCTTCTGTCAGCAACTAGCCAATAGCTTAGTGCAGGGCTAGGATGAAGATTGGGTTGTCGGTCTATCATTTCTTTGAATTTCTTAGGAAATTCTTCATCTACCCGGCGAGAACGTAGATAGACTCGAAACTTGTGCTTTGGTTCGTTTACAAAGTGTTTGATACCTGCATATTGTGAGGTCTGAACCTGAGTAAAGTCGCAAGAATATTTAGGACCAAGTACTTTTTCAAATGCTTTCAATTCAGCTAGGTCATTAGAAAAAATAGCAACAGTTGAACTCTCGATCCTAATACTCAAGTTTTTAGCTTTCTTGTCTTTTTGTAGAACAATAATAGCCTTCAACCCTTCTAAATGATCTAGCACTGTTTGCCTGTCGTCCTTACGGATCGTACCAAACTTTTTGCTATTACCTGTCAATTTTTCATCTAAGTCTTGGGGTTTTTTACACCACCAAGTATATCTGACACAGGGAATTTTAACCCGTAGTCTATATTCAAATTTATTATAGTAGTGATTGTCTCGGTATTCATAAAAATGAATACCGGGAACATCAGTTACTGACTTCAATAATCCCATCGTCGTTAACCCTTGCAGTTAGTTTTTGTGCAACTTCGAAAACGATTTCGTCATTTTCTAAGTTTGCAGTTACATTAGCATCCTTGACACGTTCAAACAGAATCTTTTTAGACAAAGGTACACGAATCAATTCATCAATCTTACGTGCTAGAGGACGTGCGCCCATCTTCTTGTCGTAACCTTTGTCAGCAAGATACTCGACAACTGGTTCACTCAGATTAAGTGTAATGTTGTGTGCATCTTTGAGGGACTTCTTCAAGTCGTCGGTAAACTTGATTACAATTTTCTTGATTGCTAGCATGTCTAGTTTACCAAACTTACAAATTAGGTCAATGCGATTCCTAAACTCAGGCTTGAAGAACTCTTTCAATGCTTTGTCATCTTCCCCTTGCTTTTCTTGATTGCCGAAGCCGATGTTGTTGCGTTCTGCATCAGCACTACCCAAGTTACTGGTCAGAATAATGATACAGTTTTTAGCATTGACTTCTTTGCCATTAGTACCAGTTACTTTACCATCATCAAGCAATTGCAAGAAAATGTTAAAGATATCAGGGTGTGCCTTTTCAACTTCGTCAAACAACAGAATAGAGTGAGGATTCTTGCTCAAGTCGTTGATAAGTTTGCCGCCGCCGAGATTGCCTTCACCGAAGCCAACATATCCAGGAGGCGCGCCAAGCAATGCACTGACATTGAACTTTTCAGAGTATTCGGACATGTCGTACTTGATAAGAGGCATGTCTAAGTTAGAACTTAGCAAACGTGCAAGTTCAGTCTTACCTGTACCAGTTGGACCCAAGAACAAGAAGCTAGCAAGAGGTTTCTTTTCGTTACCAATACCTGCAAAACTTACATAGATACGTTCTAGGACTTTATCAACTGTTTCAGACTGACCATAGAGTTTATTTTTGATGCCACTTTCTAGTTTTACGATTCTATCAAAGGTGTTAGAATCTTTCATCTTATCAGCAGGAACATTTGCCATACGTTCTACTTGTTCGTAAATCATATCCTTCGTGATTGTAGCACCGGTGTTTTCCAAGACACGTTGTTTAGCACAAGCCGCATCAAGCAAATCAATTGATTTGTCAGGGTTCTTACGGTCATGAATATAACGAATTGCACTATCAACTGCGGCAGTAATAGCTTCATCAGAAATTTCAACGTTGTGGAATTCATTCAATCGTGTGCTTAGACCAGACAAGATTCGAACAGTAGAATCACGATCAGGTTCATCAACACCGACACGATAGAATCGACGCATCAACGCACGATCCTTTTCGAAGGACTCGTAGAATTCTTCCCAAGTCGTTGATGCAATAATTTTCAAGTTGCCCTTAGTGATTGCGGGCTTAATCATGTTAGCAAAGTCAACACTACCGTTGTTAGCAGAACCGCTACCCTTCATAGTGTGTGCTTCGTCAATGAATAGAACTGCTTTCTTTTTAGTAATCAGTGCTTCGATGATGGCTTTAATTTTTTCTTCAAAGTCACCGCGATACTTAGATCCTGCAAGCAAGTTCCCGATTTCAACTGAGTAGACTTCGTGATCCAACAAGAACTCAGGAACTTGTTTGTCGGCAATCATTTTAGCAAGACCCTCAACGATAGCAGTTTTACCTACACCAGGGTCGCCAACCATCAACACATTGGACTTGTATCGTTTTGCCAACACGTTGATAATGTCATTCAATTCGTTAGACCTACCTACTAGGGGTTCTAGCTTGTTATCACGAGCCAACTCACTGAGGTTAGTAGTGTATTCTTCGAGGATTTCATTAGCTTGTGAATCCGTAAGTCTAGTTGGAGTTTCTGTTGTTTTATAGTTCTTCTGCCAGAAAGCAACGAATTCGTTCTTAGTGACACCGTACTTCAACAGGAAGTAATGTGCATGACTGTTAGATTCGCTGGAGATACTCAAATACAAATCAACCGTAGTTACTTGCTTGCGACCAGTAAACAAAACTTGCGTAATGCTTCGGTTCATCACACGCTCAAGGGCGTTTGTTTTTCTTACTAAGACTTCTTGCCCTTCATCTACTTTACCTTTGATAGCAAGCATGTTGTCAATGTACAACGTGACTTCCTTAATCATGGTATCAGTTTCGACACCGAAATTATCCAAGCACTTCTTAAAAGGTGCGTGAGTAATCAAAGCCAATAGCAAATGCTCAATCGTGCAGTATTCGTGCGTTCTTTCTTTTGCCAACGAAACTGCTTGTTCAATGATGGCTTCAATTTCAGGTGAATTCATAGGTACTTCCTTTTAAAATCTATGTTACTTGGTTTTGGATTGCAGAATACTATCGGTAATCCGTGAATCTATTATATCAGGAATAAAGGGTTTTAGTATAATATATTGGTCTCCATACCCATTATTATGAGGCATACCTTCTCCAGCCAATCTTAATTTGGCTCCAGGTTGAGTTTTGGGTGGGACTTTTACAGATAATTTTTTACCCGAAATAGTTTCAAATGTGAACTCAGACCCGATAATCAGATCAAATACATCAATATCTGTCACAGAATATAAGTGTGGCCCGTCACGTTCAAATCTTGGGTTTGGGTGAATTCTGAATTCAACCAAAAGTATTGCGTCTTTAATTAGATTGTCATATCTGATAACAGCACCGTCGCTAACCCCTTTGGGTATTTGAATCTTTACAGTAGATGGTCCATTGTGAGTATTCAAGGTCATGATATGTTCTTCACCTCGATATGCCTGCTCTAAATGGATAAAGATTGCAGTACGATAGCTAGGCATTTGAGGCCTTCTAGGGCCACCAAACCCTTGACCAAACATTTGACCGAATATGTCATTCATGTCAAACCCATTCATGTTAAAGTGGAATCCACCTGGGAATCCTCCACCTTGATTACCGAAAGGATTTGGGTTATCGTATTGTCTACGTTTCTCGGGGTCGCTTAATGTTCTGTATGCTTCTTCTACTTTTTGGAACTCTGCTGTATCACCACCTTTATCTGGATGGTGAATTCCTGCCAAACGTCTATATGCTTTTTTAATGTCATCAGGGGTAGCATTTTTGGCTACCCCCAGTGTTTGATAATGGTCGCTCATATATTGATTTTAGCACTCAAGTGTGCATTTGTCAATATTTATTTTGCTGCGCCTTCTAATTTTTCTTTTGTTCTACCGTATGCGGCGATACCAAGAACTGCGCCCATTGCAATATGATATAGTCCAGCACCTTGCAATGTCAATGGTTGCCATTGACTAGTAACTTGACCTTTGCTCAATGCTTGCAATAATGACCATAGTACAGGAAACACAACAAAGTCAACTGTACATGTTAGCATGTACATCCATCCCATTACAGGACGCCACTTTTTGTTGATCCAATCTGTGTTATCATTCTTAACTAATACGTCGGCATTTTGTGCAGCATTATCACCTGCTTGTGTCAAATTCAATTGCTGTTGTGGCATTTGATTGATTTGCATACCTATATTAGTTTGACCACCGAACCCACTAGCTTGAGAAAATTGAGCTATAGAAGGATCAGCAACTAACATAGCATGTGCTTCATCGTCGGTTGCAATAGCGTTATCTCTCGTACCTGATTTTCTTGCTAGTAATGTTGGCATCTTATTCTCCTTATAATCCTGCCTTTGAAATAAAATCTTTTAGTAGGTTGTCAGGTTCTTTGAACTTTTTCTTAGATTCGAGACCCGATAAGTTTCTCATTTCGTTTAAATCTTCTTCATCTTCTGAACCGTATTTTTCTCTATACAAGTGAGGACTTAGGATAATCTTAGATTTTAATACAGCTTCATCTGGTTCTAATTCTTCGTCGTCTACAATAACTGTCCACTCATCCAACGGCATGTCTGTTAATGTTTCCATGTCGTCAATCATTTGAATGATTCTTTCTGGTACGGTTGTTCTACGATCTAATTCTACAAAAACTAACCATTTACCAGGAGTTACTTCACCCTCACTGGTTTGAGCGTCTAGTACCCAGGGATATCCACGCTCTAACCAATCCACTAAATCATCACCGACTTGCTGACTCTTGACAGTAAACGATACTGTAACTATGTCGTCATCTGATCCCATTTTCGCAGAATACTCGTCCACTTCTACTTCAGGAATAACCTGACCTACTAAATCGTGATAGTCAAAACCTTCAACTAAAAGTTTTTTCATTTTACATTCCTAACGCTGGTTGCTGATTTCCACCCGGGAAACCACCTTGTTGGTCTTGCTGGTCAAACTCCGCTTGATTATCTTCTTGACCCTGCGTAGATTCTTTATCTAGATCGTCTTCATACGCTGTATCTAATTCTTCTAAGTCGATAGTCTGGCCTGCTAGGTCGACAGAACCTTCACGAATATCATCCATCAAACTCTTAGGCATTTCGATTCTGATTAACCAAACATCACGTGCTGTCATCTTAGGGTAATGCGTTCCTGGTTTGTAATCGCCGGGATCTTTAATTTCTACGGGAACTTTGATTTTTGTTTTCTTAAACTGTATGTTGCATCCTACTGCTAACAAACGCTTTGCACCCCTTGGATCGGGCATTAGTTTGTTTGGATACATAAACATGCAAGCCACTGAATATCTACCTACATCTGGACCTGCCACTAATTCACCCAAGTCCCAGTTTTTATAGGCATATAGGTCACTTTCGTCCAATACACGTTCGAAATCTAATAAGGTGTTCATTGTACCGTCGCTAGAGTAAACACCTTTGATAGTGTCTACAATGCTAGGAAAATCAACGCTGTTGAAAAAGTCGTCTGCTTTTAGTTTGCTCATAGTGTAGTATTTATCAAAATAGATTGATATACGAGCTTTTGAAAAGTGTGCCAGTTAGCCTAATATTTATCACAAAACTATGTGTAATAAGTGTACTATTATCACTGTTATGCTAGCCTTTAAATATCTTTAAGTTTCTACAGAAACTTGCTTTCGCAACAAAGGAGTATATTTTGGGAAAGAGAAAGACGGGCGCTTTACGCAAACAACAAGTAGACACACGCTTCGCACAGAACTATGATTACGATAACACACAGACCTTCTACACAAAAGAATCCAAAACAATAAACTTTGACCACAGTCGCACAAAGTCCAACAGTAGACCAGTTAACTTAAGTGCGAAAACAATCAATCAAAAGAAATACATCTCAGCACTAACTGATCCAGATACCGATATCGTCGTTGTTAGTGGTCCTGCAGGCACAGGTAAAACTTACTTAGCTATGCTAGCCGCAATCAAGGCATTGAAGGATGGAGAGGTTGACAGGATCATCTTGTCTAGACCTGCAATCGGTGTTGAAGAGGAAGAGCATGGCTTCTTACCGGGTGACCTAAATGCTAAAATGGAACCTTGGACTAGACCATTATTAGATGTACTCCGTGAATATTATACGATGCGTGATATCACCCGCATGCTAGAAGAACAGATAGTGGAGATCGCACCCCTAGCATTTTGCCGAGGTAGAAACTTTAAGAATAGCTATATAATATTAGACGAATCTCAAAATGCAACACCTGGTCAACTCAAAATGATTATGACTAGAATCGGCGTTGGCAGTAAGATTGTAATTACTGGCGACATTGAACAAGCCGATAGAAAAACAGCCGACAATGGGCTACTAGACTTACAAAATCGATTGAGGAAGGGGGTGATTCCAGGTTTGCAGCTTTGTGAATTTGAAATGCAAGATGTTCAAAGACACAAAATTATTGAGCATGTCTTGAAATTATATTCATGAAAAAAGGGGCAATAGCCCCTTTTTTATTCTACACCTTTTTCTATTCGGTCTACCACATCTGGATAGACTTTCTGATAATAGTCTCGCAACTGTTGCCAAGTGGTATCAACAGATTTCCCTTCAATTAAGCATTTTTCTACTTTCTTTTCCTGAAAATCCATAATCACATTGCACGTTTGAACGTCCTTTGCTCTGACGCTCTTTGCAATTTCAACTTGTTCGTCAATCTGACCGTTGGGTTTACGTAAGTACGTAATTAGCATATATCTCATAATTTTATCCTGTCAATTCAATAAGTGTTGCTGCCAAGTTGATTTCGGGGATACCCACGAAAGACAAATCTCGCAGACCGTTTCTGATAGTAACAATACTAGCATCACGCTTTTCATTTGTAGTTCCCCACAAATCTAAGTTGTTGTACATCCAACGATACAAATCTTCGATTCGTGTAGGATACAAACTCAAGTACTGCAATAATACCTGCCTTCCTTCATAGACCTTTTGGTTCTTAAAGAAGTTTGCAGCCTCAACCAATAGCTCATCCTCACCATTTGTTTGGTTAGTCAATGCTAATAGTTTACCATTACTACTATTTACTTGAACTTGATTCAGACACTTACGCAAGTCAGGATACGTTGCGCTAACATAGCTGTCAAGTGTTTCTAAATCAAATTCTACATTCTCTGTAACCAGTACAGTAGCTACACGTGCAGTAAATTCGGTCTTATCCGTTTTACTGATGTGAAATTCGTGGCATCTGCTCTTAAGTGCAGGGATAATTCTATGCTGATAGTTACAAGTAAGAATGAATCGCGCAGTCTGATGATATGCTTCCATATCATTACGCAACGCAGCTTGACCTGCTGGTGTCAAATAATCAGCCTCATCTAGCAGCACGACCTTAAACTTACCGAAGGGCATAGTTTGCACAAAGCCCACAATCTTATCACGTACAACATCAACCGAATTCTCACGACTTGCGTTAATCTCTAGGACATCATATTCTTCAACACCTAGTTCGTGAATAAGAACTTTAGCAAGAGTAGTCTTACCAGTGCCGGGGTCGCCGCTCAATAGCAAGTGAGGGATAGATTCATTCTTGATCCATCCGGTGACTTGTTCTTTTTGGCGTTCATCTACAAAAACATAATCCTCAACTGTTTGAGGACGATATTTTTCAACCCATAGTTGGTCTTTCATCGTTTTAGTGCTTCCATAGTAATGATTTGAGAAATGTGCTTACCTAGTTCGTGTTCATCGTTGACAACGTACAGATTAGCATTCATTCTATCATTTCTGCTATCATATTGTCTAAACTCAATTGCCCAACCACCTGATGCTTTAAACATCTTAAAAGTGATTGGTTCGGTATTAAGTTCTTCACTCTCGCGGGCTGATATTAGTTTCCTAGGTCTTACAAGACCTATAGTCGGCTCGTTATCTTCTCTGGCATGTCGGATTTTATTACCCAACCATCTGTAAAACCATTGCATATTATACCTTATCACTCATTGTCATATCGTTGACGGGTTCGTCACTAACAAGTAGTATATCATTAACGTCAACTCTACGTATGGTGTGTTTTCCCGTTTCGTCTTCGATTTCAATACCACGTGTCCAACGACCGTGACTTACGCAAATCCATTTGCCCGGAACTAGTTCAGGATCTTTTTGATCTGGGCCAACAGCATAAATCTGTGCCCAGCGTGGACGAATACCCGACGATTTCATGTCATCATTGGGCAAAATGATGCCACCGTGTGTGATACGCTGGTCAAATGCCATATCAAAAACAATCACGTGTTCGCCCAGTGGCTTGAACTTGCTTTTGGAAATCTTATGTGGATCAAATGCTGCTTTCACTTCTCAAAATCCTCGTCATCTTCAAACAATTCTTTTTCTTCTGCGGATAATTCATTCTGTTCTACTTTCGCAGGAGGTTGAACAGATTGTTTCTGTGGTTGCGCGGGTGCTGTTTTTTGTTCTACTGGAGCAACGATCTTTTGATACCCGTTTTTCACACGCTTGGTGTTATCTTTCGTGACTTTATTTTGGTTATCAATAATGTCACCCCTAGCATTAACATTCATGTTGCCGACTGCTCGGGTTTTTTCATTTTTGGCTACCAGGGTAGACATGTCGATTGCATTTCCCCTTGCTGTTCTATGTACGGTCATATTAAACTCCTATTTTAAAAATTCGTCAATGGACAAATCGTAGTGAATACTATTTATTTTGTGAATACCTATCAAGTATAATACATAGCTGCTGACACTACTTCCCCTACCCACTCCCCATACAATGTTTTGTTTTCTCATTGTATCAACTAGATACTTGCAATAAATCAATAACGGGAACATTTCCCTTTCTTGAAACTTGAGAAGTTCATCCCCTACACGTTGCAACTCTTCTTCCGTTTCACATAAGTCTAAAACGTATTTGGCTATGTCAAAATCTTTATATGATTCTGGAATGTACCAGTTTCTTTGGTTTATTTTGTCGAACTTTGACACACGTATGTCTAAAGGTTCGTAAACTGTTGCATCTAATACAGTGTTGACCCCCAATTCTTCGGGAATGTCTATCTTTTTGTCAACTAGTGCGTTTTTGAGGACGTGCTGAGGATTCTTTAGAAAAAGATCACATAAATCATTCTCTGTAAGAATTTGCCTACTGTATTCGTCTATCTTCATGAACAACGATTCTACGATATTAACAGTAGAAAATCAAGTTTTATTTTTCCAGTTTGTCAAAATTTACCAATACAACATCTGCGGTTTCAGTAATTGGTTTTGGTGACCAGCCCAAAGAGATATCTTCCCAAGAAGAAATAGTTTTGGATAGCTTCACTACTTTTTTGGCTTTGCCTTTTAGAATTCTAGTATGAGTGTTTGGGCTAGAATCGTCCCACCATCCTTTGTGAACGAATGGGCCCACGCTTTCTTCAACTGAATGCATATAACTTACTCCGTCGCTCATTCTGCTGGAAATAACGATATCAGTTACTACTAATCTATTCTCGGTTATAGCATTCACCTTTGTTAGCAACATGATACCTATGATTTGGTCATACGGTTCTTCGGGTAGAAGTATAACTTTCATCTCGGCATCTACATATTTTTCAATAACCTCAGTATCAGACTGATGCACGAACATGGCATTATCTAACTTTTCAATAAACAAGTATTTTACTCGGTCGAGTGCAATATTTTGCTCTACGATACTTTCGGATTCTACTAAGAAGTTCAGTTCAATGTCGTATGTGTTTAGAAACAATTCGTTTCCAATGGTTACCCCTGCTACGAATTGAAAATCTCTTTGGATTCTTGCTGTCATGAATTGTCTTTGGAGATGTTGATTTTGTTTTGGAGATTTTGTTTTTTGTAAATCTCGTCAATACGCTTGCTATACTCAGATTTGTAACTTTCGAGTACCATCATCATCTGGGAGATCATGGGCCCGTTTTGCTGACGGTACACGAAGGTTAATTTCTTAGTCAAGTCTTGGATCGTGTTTTGCAAGTCTTCCATTGACTTGTCACTAAGATCATTAATAAAGGGATGTTGCATTCACATATTTAGATGTTAAACTGCTGACAGTGCAATTTTTCCCCAGATAGATGTTGTACCGTCATAAGTTCCTACACATACGTATAGATATGCACCGTCTGTGCAGATTTGTCCAGGCGCATCTCCCGGAAGACCCGTGCCAACTGGCTGTCTTGCAGGAATCTGTGTTGCTCTTTGATTTCTGTTTACGGGTACGATATCTAGAGTTGTTCCGCAATCAGTAGTAGAAATCACATATTTCAATTCATTGACGCCTGCTGGACAACTTACTACATTAGTGTAAGTGATATTTGAAGTAAAACTACCAACGTTAGAATAGAAATTCTCAAGTAATCTTGCAGTTGCTGTCATACCTTGAGTGATGGTACCTGTTGGATTTACAGTTGTATTAGGAAATGAAATGTATGCTGACGAATTAGCGACAGTCAAGTGTAAGGTAACATTACTTTGTGTGCCTGCTGGCGCCCAACCTGCAAATGAAATCGCAGTGTTTTGAGTGATAACACCGTATTGAACATCACCCAAACTTGCGTTAACAAGAACTGTGCCCGGTAGATTAGATCCTAGATTATAAGTAGTAGCTCTAAAACTTCTGACAGACGCATTGCTTATCAATGTGTTTGCCATATCATTGTTCAATGATGTGTTTAATAACGCAGATTTAACAACTGCTTTGGTCTGGATGTCCGAAATTTCTTGGCCAGCGGCGTCAAGATTAAGTTTGATACTTGTGAAGTTATCTCTAAAACCTTGTGTGCTATTATTGACGCCAGGTACAGGATAATTTGTATCGATTGAATTGGTATTAATGTTACTCATGTTGTTATTCCGTTATATATTTATTACTGAACGTCCTTGGGCAAAATAGTTTTTCTAGGAAACAATACAGGTAAATCATATGTGTTTTCGGGATATAATGCATTGTCGCTAGGCAACTGCGTCCATGACGGAATGCTAAGGCTAGTATCGTAATTAGACGTTGCGCTCTTGTCAACAATAAACCTATCAAGCGAGAAATCGATTTGGTTAAGTTTGTATTGCCATCCAGTGTTGATAATGTTTTTAATGTACTCTGAACGTCCCGGTAATGTGTAACAAAGTACCCATGCTCTGATGAAACCTAGTGTATTACCATTCTCTTGCTGGCTTGTCATCCATTTTGGCAAGATACTTTGGTCACTAGTGAACGGTAAGTTTTGTGCCAATCTAGTACTCATGTTGGTTGTGCTAGCAGGATACAATACGTTAGTTGATCCAGGACTGTCACTAGTGTAGGTGTTAGTTAAGCTAGTAAACAACTCTGGATTGGTAGTGTAGTCATCATTTAAGTTCAAATTAATTGTTTGAGGCCACACTATTTGTTGTGGTAGGGTGTTGCCTTGTGAGTTTATAAAGTCGTCAATAATCTCTGAATAGACTACCTCGTACAATATATTATTGTTGGCATCACGTGCTATTGCGGTTTTTAATTCACCTAAGACTAGCTTTCTATAATAGAAATTTTCTCCCATTAGATTTATATAGGCTGATAAACGAGCTGGTTCTAATCCATAGAAGAAGGTGAATCGAACATCTTTAGCCTTACCGAAGTACGGATCTTCTGGTCTGTACAAATAATTCGTTGGCATTAATTCTTCGTTAGTTAATAACGATTGTATAATCTGTCTTCCAGTTAGATCAGGGGTAGCCTTAAAATATAAATCTTCTACAGGAACGTTAAATTTTTGGTATACTGTTACTGTGAACTCTTTAGTTGAACTTACGACTGGATATCTAGGATTAAATGCCTCAACAGTAAACGTGTAAACAGTTGAGTCTCCCACTGTCAGTAAGTTAGTTGTTGGTTGAAACGGTATTCTACCTACAATCTGTCCGTTAGACAATAATCTAGTGTTAGTTGGAAGATTACCAGAAACTAATTTATATTGGATGCCGTTGGCACTAGAAGCAATAACT
>OGWF01000021.1_pt1 | contig 26458 bp, 43 predicted proteins | sample 1575951 | NCBI WGS metagenome assembly OGWF01 (sample SAMN07581523, study PRJEB24739) | freshwater metagenome | place: Singapore | collected 2015-01
GTTTCCCAGTCACGATAAGAGGGATCAGATTAAGAATGGTGATGCTATCGAAAATGGCTTGTTAGCATTAAAAGATCCTGAAATTGAAAAGATTAAGGCCAGACTTCCAGACGCACCCACAACTAAAGGCATGGAGTCTGCTCTTAAGCCTGTTAAGAATGTAGAGAATTATTTATTTGATGCACCTTCTTTAGACGGTGAAGCAATCAGAAAATCTGCACAGGATCTTGTTAATTATGTTGAAAAGAATGTTAACGAGATTTGGTCAGGTGCTAAAAAAGCAACTCCAGAAGAGTCAGGCGAGTTAATTAAGCAGACTTTTATGTCTAACATTAATGCCCCATGGCAATCAGGTCTAGCTTATTACTCCGATCTTATGGGAGAGTTTGGCAATAAGGCTGTATCCCAGAAGTTTAGAACTAAACTAGCTAATGAAATTAAATCATCAGATGCCTACCGCCTGGCTAAGGAAGGACCAGAGATTAAAAGGGTTCTATCTATTTTGGAAGATAAAAAAGTGCTTCTTGCTAAGCAAGATCAAGAACTATTAGATCTTGGACTTAATAAGCGTCAGATTGCAGAGTTTAGAAAAGATGGTGGCGTATCTAATAAGCTTAATAAAGAGCTTAATAGTCAGGGCGTCAATCTCAGAGAATTTAACAATACTATTGCTCGTCACGCAGATGAAATTCCTGAAACAGAATTAACATTAGCTCAAATAAAAGAAATGCAATCCGACATAGGGGCGAAGCTTAGAGTAGCGGTAGGATCAGAAAAAAAGCTACTTAGAAAAGCTTATGATGATCTTCGTGGCATGATGGACGGTATTATTAGAGAGTCTGTCGGTGATTCTGCTAACGCTAAAAAAATCATTAAGGGCTTAGATGCTGCCAATGCTGACTATGTTAAGGCATATCAAGCTAAAGATGAAATTGCTGACCTACTAGGAATTAAAGGTGCAGACTTTGATGATGTGCTTGATAAGCTTCAAAACGCATCTGTTTATGATCTTAATAAAAAGTTTTTAAATCTCAAAAAATCAGATAAAGCTTATGAGGTTTTGGAAAAATATCCTGAAATTGGTAAAATTGTTTTGGCCACAAGGCAAAATGATCTTTTAAATAAACATTTAACCCAGACAGGCATCAATTACGCTGGTCTCAAAAAGACAATTAACAAAATGTCTGATGCGGAATCACTTCTTTATTTTGGTGGTGATGCCAAACAAAAGCAAAAATTTCTTGACCTTTTAACACTATACGAAAAGAGACCACAAACACTTAATCCATCTGGCACGGACATTAGAAGAGAAATCAGAGAAATGCTTTCTCCTAAAAAGTGGCTAGAAAATTGGGTTTTAGGCGATCTTTATAAAGGCAAAGAATCATCTATTGGTAAAGTGCTAGACACTATTGTACCAGGTCTAAACGTAGTAGAAAAAGCTGCTAATAATGGCAAGGTGAAGATTTCAGACGCAGTAGAAGGGTTTCTAAAAGGTGCTGGCAAAGTGACAGGCAAGTCTGCGCTAAAGTACATTACTGGCAACACTGTTAAGAATGAGAAAGATATTGAGGATAAAGTAGCTTATTACTCACAAGATCCAGCTATTATTGTGGACAACTTCACAAGAAACAATCAAGCTCTTATTCAGGCCGCTCCCAAAACAGCTGAAGCAGCACAATCAAGAATTATTAAAGCAGTTGAGTTCCTTAATCAAAAAGCCCCTAAAAAGGATATAAGCCCATTTAATGACTTTCAAGTGCCGAAATCTGAACTAATAAAGTTTAAGAACTACGTTGAAGCGGTAGAAAATCCATATTCTGTTATTGAAAACCTTAAATCTGGCTATTTTACACCAGAGGCAGGTGAAGCAATTAAAACGGTTTATCCACAAATGTTTACTGCAATTCAGCAAGAGTTTTTATCAAGACTTCCTGAGTTTAAGCTATCTGAGAAACAAAAAGGTCTTATTTCAAGAATACTAGAAATTGATACTCGTAAGGCCTATACGCCACAAGGTTTTTCTATGCTTCAAGCTGCTTCTGCAGAACAAGTGAAAAAAGACTTGGCACAGCAAAAACCTATTGCAGGAGCGAAAAATTTAGGCCAGGCAAAAAGGGCGCAGTCTGGGCTTGATAGAGTATTAAACAGAGCTTAAGATTTAATTATCTGACCGCACAACGGTTTAACCCACAAGGAGAGTGGATATGAGTAGACGCAGTTTACTTAAAAAGCATCAAGTTTTAACTAATGCTGATTCAACATTAAGTCCAACATCAGAATCAACAGATATATCAGGAATTGATTTTATCCAATATCAGATTGAAGTTGACCCTGATGTCGTTGCAGATTTTGAAATTCAATTCTGTAACGATGAAAGAATTGACTCAACCTCTCTCTGGAAGCCCCTCGATTTCGCTCAAGCCACAACCTTGAACGGCGTTGATGACTCATTTGCTATGGTTCTTATTGAGAACAGAGGCTTCAAGCATCTACGTTTTGTTATTTCGGCAAATGGTGGTTCAGGGAATATTAATGTCTGGATTTCTGGAAATGTGAGGGGCGCATAATGAAAACATACATCTACCCACCGCAATCTGTTGCCGTAGCCGTTCCACCTCTTGAGTTTCTTAAAAATGGCGTATCTGTAAACGTAGAGCAAGATACAGTTACACCTGCCAATAATAACGCACTTCCTTCGCTGCAATTTATTGTAAAAGACGGTGTACAGGTACCAGTTACTAAATCTACGGGATTGCCTTCAGATACTGTAGGCATTCCTGTTGAAATAGTAGCTGCGAGCGGTACGCCTATTAATATTACTGCAGGTGATATCAGCGTACAGCTTACAGATATGGGGGCTAACTTTGATTCAACTAGGGTTGGAGATGGCTCAGGAAGATACTTGGGTATTAATACTAATAATGAAGCCAAGGTATTTGATGCGGCAGTTTTAACAGAGGTCGGTGAGATCAATACCAAAACACCTGCTCTTGTGGGTGGAAAAGTTCCAGTGGATACGGGACTTTCACAGCCTTTAACAGATACTCAACTAAGAGCAAGTGCTGTGCCTATTTCAGGCACAGTGACTGCAAATACAGGATTATCTCAGCCACTTACAGATGGTCAGCTTAGAGCGTCTGCTGTACCTGTTTCTGTTGGTTCTTTGCCTCTTCCAAATGGTGCCGCTACAGAAGCAAAACAGGATACAGGCAACACAAGAATTGGTGACTTAACTGAAACAGCTCCTGCGTCTGATACAGCTTCAAGCGGTCTTAACGGTCGTCTTCAGCGTATCGCTCAGCGACTTACATCCCTAATCTCTCTCTTCCCAACATCTATCGGTCAGAAAACAGGCGCAGGATCTCTCTCAGTAGTACTGGCTTCGGACCAGGGGTCAATCCCTACTGCTGCTACTCTTCAAACTCAGACAGGCACAATTACTTCTGCTCAAAAGACAGTAGGTACTTCTGCCGTAAGAGCAACTGTCTCTGGCTCAGCTCCATCTGCTTCTAGAAAGAAACTAATGATTAAGCCTTCTGCTAATAACAGCGGCAAAATTTACCTAGGATCTTCTGGGGTAACAACATCCACAGGTATGGAAATCATCGGTCCTGATCGACTGGAATTCCCTCTGGATGGCTCTGATTATTATGTAATTTCGGATACAGCGTCTCAAATCGTGGAAATTATCGAGGTTGTATAATATGAGAATCATAGCAATTTTAGTCTCTTTCTTAGTTTACTTTAATGCTTTTGCTGCGGCTCCCTTGGGAGTCGTAGGTCAAAACCAGACAACTAAGCTCTACCCCGCAGTAGTCAAAGCCCCGAACTCTCAAACAACAGACCTAGGATCAGCCACAGCGTTGCTTGAGACTGGTAACAAGAACCGTTTGGTTAACCCGGGATTCGAAGGCTCTATTAGTGCTTTCTCTATTCCGGGCTGGTCATCTTCTGTCACTGGTACGGCGGTCATTACGTATACTGCGGAAACATCTACCTACCTCATCGAAGGTAAGAAATCGAACATTATTGGTTGTTCCGGAGGCATCTCCGGAGGTACTTGTACGTTCTATCAGGACGTGACGACAAACCAAGCGGTACAGGCGTTAGCTTCAATTTATGTAAACTCTTCTTCAGCCACAGGTGTAAAAGTATTTTCCCGAGTTAACGGTGCAAACTATCAATCTGTCGATGTAACTCAAGCTTTGCAAACAGGTCTATATAAGGTTCCAGTGGTGGCTGGGACTACTTCGACTGGTGTTGCGGTCCAGATTACTGTAGCTGCTTCTCAGTCCATTCAAACCGTAGTCGATGAAGGATTTGTCGGTGCAGTCGATCTCAAGGTTGACACGAATAATATTTCAAACTGGACAACATACACTCCAACCATTACTCACGCATCTGGATCAGCGACAAATTACACTTCTACTGCAAACTACAGAAGAGTAGGGGACACATTAGAGGTTAGCGGATTAATTAAGTTTAGCAATACGTCAGGAACTTTTTCTGGAATAAATGCTTCCCTTCCAAGCGGTCTTTCGATTGATTCTTCAAAAATACCATCTTCTACTGTTCTCGACTTCTCTATTGGTGATGGCGCTGTCTATGATAGCGGTGTTTTGCTTGTTCCTGCAAAAGTTTATTATTCAAGCACGACTGTCGTTGATATTAGATACATGGCAACTTCAACAGGGACAAACCCTGTAAACGTAAGCTCGGGACAGCTTATTGCAAACAACCTTCCAACAACATTCGGAGCAAACGATACTATTTCGTACAATTTCAAAGTTCCCATCGCCGGCTGGGGTTCTTCCGGCTCTATCTACTCTCAACCATATTATGCTACCGACCGCATCGGTGAAATCATCTTCACATCAAACACAACCGCACCATCAGGATTTATCTCTGCTCTCGGATCGTCTATCGGTCAATCAGGCTCAGGAGCTACGTTTACAGGAGATGCTTATTATCCCTTATATGAACATTTGTGGTCACTTGCTGGGTTATCCACAACCGCAGGAGATCCATATAGAATATCTTCTGCTAAAGGAGCTTCTGCGTCGTCAGACTGGTCGGCAGGAAAAACGATCACAATAGACTATGCTACTAACGAACTATTCGTTAGAGCTAAAGGGTCATCAAGGAACGTGGGGTCTTATCAGGATTCGGATAACAAATCTCACAGTCACTCTTTTACTACTTATCGAGCTCATACGACTATCGACAACTTCCTAGTAGGTCGAGGCGCAGCCACTCCTGCTCAGGATGTTTCGACGACAGCTTCGGGCGGTTCTGAATCTCGACCTAAGAACGTAGCCCTCTTTGCCTATGTTCGCTTTCAAGCCGACAACCAGATCATTGTTGGTCAATTCAACGGCCTCGAATCTTGTGCTGATACTTACCAGTGTACGGATGTTTACTCCGCTCATGTGAATAATGCAGGAGTGGTGCAAAGAGAAAATTTAGATTGGATTAGTGGGAACTGCTCCAAGACGGCAACTGGCCGATACTCATGCACACTACGAAGCGGTTTATTTACCGTTAATCCTGTTTGCACAATTACGTCAACTGATGGCCAGACAATTCTAGCGGCTACTCAACTTACGAATACGACCACCTTAAACGTAAGCACTACGGCGTGGAATATTGCTGATCCATTCTATTATGACTCTGGCTTCTTTGTTATTTGCCAAAAACAAGGCGCAGACTACATCGGCAAAACCGCCAAGGCAGTCGCTTCAGATCAGAACGTAAGATCAGTTGGAAGTATAGGGGTGGATATTCAGAGTGTTTATTTTGGAGCAACGTCTTCAAACGGATGCGTAACTTCTTGCACGACAGGAACTTGCGGAATTTGTAATCAGGTAGGAAGCAAAATCACATCCGTAACATGGGTTACTGGTGGTAACTATCGCTTAAATGGAATTGATGGGACAAAGTATAACTGCCATGGGACTGGTTTTAATGGAAGCGTCAACCAATTACTTTTAGGAAATAGGGCAGCATCATCATCTACTTATGCACAAATAGAATCTCCAAACGCTGTTGGTTACGCCTCCGTCACTTGCATAGGAATCCCTTAATATGAAAAAGCTACTAGTAAAATTTAACGAAGAAATCATCGCTCAAACTCAAGGTACGGATGACCAGCTTGCTGAATGGCTTGCTGGCGATTCATTCAAATATCCTGAAGGCTATCAGCTTGAATATATCGACATTTCAGCACAAGTTGAGCAGGAAAAAATTAATGCTGAAGCCTTGGCGTATCTTGCCTCAACCGATTGGATGATTGTGAGAGAAGTAGAAACTCAAGTGCCTTGTCCGGCAGAAGTAAAGCAATTAAGAGCAGAAGCTAGATTTAAGATTGTAAGATAAAGGAACATATATGCTAAAGTTTGCTATTTTACTTCGTGCTATGCAAATCTTCACCCACTCTGCGCATAATCTATGTAAGGGTGCTACATTTCATGAAGATCACAGTTTTTTTGGCGATGTTTATGGCAAGGCAGAAGGCTGGTATGACTCTGTTGTGGAGCGTATTATCGGTCTAGGTTATGAAGAGCAAGTTAATCTGCAATCAATCTTGTCGGGTGTTGTTCAAGAACTAAATGGAGCACCATCTACAGATAAATCTGTTACTGATTTTTACCTATTCTTAGCGTTACAATTAGATGAGGCAAATAAGATGTGTAGCCAAATTTGCAAGCATCCAGACGCTACGGAAGGCACTAAGCAACTTATTGGTGGCATTGCTGATGAGTTAGAAATTTTAGAATACAAAGTGCAAAGAAGGCTAGGTTAGTGAAGGCGTTACTTACTTTTATCTTTCCATCAGTAAGAGCAATAATAGCAGTTCTGGCATTTATGTTTACAATAGTATCTACTGCCTATATAGGGATAGTATCTATTGCCAGGACTGAAGCTAAGCGCATTGAAGAAAAGGTAATTGCAGTAAGAACAGCCGATCTTATGCACCTAGACAAAAGACTAGATAGAATCGAGCAATTAATAAAGGAAACAAAATGAAATTCGCTAATGAAAAAATTATTTCACAAGCTGATATGAGTACAAGCTTTTTATCTAAAGCAATTCTATTAGATCAAATTTATGGCTTTAGTTTTCAAGCTGTATTTACTGGCTCTCCTGTAGGGTCATTTAAGCTCCAGGCATCTAATGATGATGTTAAAAATGAATCAGATGTTACAAATTGGACTGATGTAGCTGATTCTTCTGCTGCCGTTAGTGCTGCTGGTGATCTTACATACAACTATGAAGGCTGCTTTTTTAAATGGGTTAGAATTGTTTATACGGCAGGAAGTGGCTCAGGCTCTTGTAATGTTGTTTACGCTTCTAAGGGAGTTTAATTATGGCATCACAATTTATTAAGCTTCCTAAGATTGGTGGCGCAAGTGCTGCTCAATGGGGATTAATTACAGGTACACTTTCAAGTCAATCAGATTTGCAATCTGCTTTAAATGCTAAGCAAAATTCTTTAGGTTTTACGCCTGAAAACGTGGCAAACAAAGCTACTGATTTAACTTCTCCAGACAACACTAAATATCCAACTACTCAAGCAGTATCTACTGCTCTTTCTGGCAAGCAAGACTCATTAGGTTTTACGCCTGAGAATGTAGCAAACAAGGACACTGATACAACTCTTTCTGCCAACTCTGATGCTAAGTACCCATCTCAGAAAGCAGTAAAGACATATATTGATTTTGGTCTTTCTGGGAAAGGCAGGGTAGTAGATTATCAGGTGTTCAATACATCGGGTACATGGGTAAAGCCTACGGATGCATCTGCTAGTGCCATGGTTGAAATTGTACTCATGTCAGGCTCTGGTGGTGGTGGTTCTGGGCGTAGAGGCGCACCCGGTACAGTAAGGACAGGCGGTGCTGGTGGTGCTGGTGCTCAGGGTGTGAGATATTTTTGCCGCATCTCTGATTTACCGGATGCCTCTTATTCGGTTGTGGTTGGCGCAAAAGGCACAGGTGGGGCAGCAGTATTAACAGATGACACTAATGGTGCACAGGGGTCTGTTGGTGGCTCAACTATATTCGGTGGGCTTGTGCAATCTGGAGCGGTGGGGGCTGGCGGTGGTGGTTCAACCGCTGCAGCATCTGGTGGCACTGCTGCCAATGGTAACACTGGATTTTTTACTATCGGCACATCTACCGGGCAACCATCATCAGGCTCTGGTGGTACTGGCACCTCAGGCGGTAACGCATTAAGTATTTCACCCTGTGGCTCTGCATCTGGTGGTGGCATATCGTCCACCAATGTAGCATCTAACGGTGGTGGTGGTGGTAGATATTCTGCATCATCAATGATTCCATCAGGCCCATCTGGTGGTGCTGCAGGCACTACTACAGGGACTGCGAACGGTGGTCAAGGGTTGCTAGTCTCAGGCGTCACTCTCTTTGGAAATCCAATCTACACTGGCCCGGGCGGTGGAGCTTCAAAGCTTGGAGCTGCTGCAGGTGCAGGTGCTGATGGTTTAGGAAACTGTGGTGGTGCTGGTGGTGGAGCATCTGAAAATGGTTACCCATCTGGAAAAGGTGGGGATGGCTGTGACGGTTGGGCTGTTGTTATTGTTTACTCTTAAGAGGTAGCTATGAGATACGCTGTCATACAGAACAATGAAGTAGTTAATATCATCAAAGCAGATGAAGATTTTGCTTTAAAATATGCAGAAGAAACAGGAAACACGCTAGTATGCGTTGAAAACACTAAATGCGACATTGGTTACAAATATATTAATGGTGAATTTCTAGCAGAATAAAAAGGTGAAAAATTGATTATTCCTCACAACATAGAATTTAAAACGCCTGATTTGCTTGATGAATATCAGCAGATTAATCCTAAACTAAGAATAGTTTTAGAAGATATGGCGTCATTTGTTGTGGGTCATGGTTATAAATTTATTGTTACAGATCTATTGAGTGAATTATCAGAAGATAAAAAGCTTAAGCGAGTTTCTACAAGTCATTTAGAGGGTAGAGGGGCCGATGTTCGCTGTACTGACTGGCCATTAGATTTCAGAGAAAAGCTAGAGCATTATTATGAAGCTAAATACAAGTCATGGGCGGCAATTAGCAAAGAAACTGGAAAAGAAAATCTAATGCTGTATCATATAGGTACTGCTTTACACTTACATATACAACTAAGGAAGGGATTATGAAGGACGTAAAAAACATTATTGAAGTATTAGAAGCCATTAAGGTAATCGGTGTACCAGCTAAACAAATTCTCAAAGATGGTGTAGATGCGAGTGATCTACCTAAACTTCTTGAAGTTGTTAAGAAATACCAAGTTCTTGTTGATGCTATTGATGGCGTTGGCGAAGTTGTAGAAGAAGCTAAAGATATTGACTCACAGGAAGCTGTTGTAGTTGTTCTTAAGGCTTTTGAAGTAGTTAAGGCAATTAAAGAGGCATAATGGATCTTGCTCTTATCCTTGGTTTGATTAAGTTAGGTTTAGAAGTCTTTCAAGATCAGACTAAGGATAAGTATATTAAGAAGTACCTTAAAATACAGAAGGAATTTCAAGATGAAATTAACAAGGGTCTTGATGATCGTTCTGACCTTAAGCTCGATCAGTTGCGCCACGAAGCCAAACAACTCGCAGAATTACTTATCAGAGAACGTAATTCAAAATAATGCGCCTATTCCTGCTCCTGATATTGGCTATAATCCAGAAGATGCTTCTTTCCCTCTTCGCATTGATCCTGCCGATGGTAAAATTAAGCCTTCATATCAATACCAAGTATGTGTTAAAAAATTCATTCTCTGCCTTAGATGGGAAAAGCGCACCGTTTACTTTGACCAATTAGATTGGTTTTATCAACAGTCCTTTGAGCTGCGTAAAATGGAGCGTCCGTAATGGAGCTTCATGAGCTTGTAGCTAAACTCAAAGCACTAGCTCAGGACTTAAATAAAACTCCTACATTAAGAGAGTTTGAAAAGTCTGGAATCTCAAAAAGACAGATTCAAAAACACAAGTATTCAGAAATTGTTAAAGCTGCTGGGTTAGAGCCAAATAAACACGCACAAACTACAGAGCCTATAGAGTTAGACATAAGACCTCCTGTTATATTGTATTTAGATATCGAAACGTCTTTTATGCTGGCGAAGATATATCAATGTAAGACAGATTATGTTTCGCCTAAGAATATAACTAAATTTTGGCACTTATACTCTTATGCTGCTGTTTTAGAGCATGAACCTGAAAGATTTTATTACCTAGATCAAAGATACGCAGACAATATACAAAATGATCGTCAGATTATAGAGGCTATGCACCATATAATCTCTAATTGTGATATTATATCGGGTCACAATATAAAGCGGTTTGACCTACGCAAGTTTAATACTCGGGCAGCGTTATATGGATTAGATCCAATTCCACAAAAGATCATCTGGGATACTCTACCATTATTTAAAAAACACTTCGATTTACCTTCGTATTCCCTAGGATTTATATGTAAATATTTTGGTTTTAAACACCAAAAACTAGATCATAGTGGTGACATGTGGGATAGATGCGAAGCAGGAGAGCTTGCAGCCTGGGAAGAAAATGAGAAGTACAACAAAATGGATGTTTTAGCGCAGCGAGAAGCTCTACATTTTATAGCTAGATTTGAGCCCACAATTAACATACAAGCATTTCATTATGCGCCTGTCTGCATATGTGGAAACAAAAAGTTTTTTAAAGACGGTTTTAAGTATACCCGACAAGGCAAGTTTCAGGTTAGAAGATGTTCGGAATGTTCTAAGACATTTGTGGAGAAACAGAACATAATTGATAAAGTCCTTAGAAAAGGGTTTTATCAATGAAAAAGAAGGCATATCAATTCTACCACGATACCTATTTTCAACCTTTTTATTTTCTTCCTAACTGGACTAGAGAAGAAATTATTTTAACATTTAAATATGATCCTGGCGATAACGCACAAGGGTTGACCTTTATATTAGGTGACGTAATTTTTATTTGGATTAAAAAATATTCTATTAAAAATCTAGGCTATCTATGCCACGAATCCCTTCACGCTACAAATATTCTTTTTGAAACTAGAGGTCAAAAAATAAGCACTAAAAATGATGAAGCTCAAGCCTATATGATTCAGTGGATTTTTGATTCTTGCAGAAAGTGTTTAAATAAAAAATGAAATCAGATAGAAGAACAAACAATAAAAAACGCAGCTTAGAAGAAGTTAAACAGAAGCTTTATCAAGCTCAGGCATCTGGAGATAAGTTTCAACAAAAAGTTTGGAAAGCTGTCTTGGATAAATTACTTGCTGATAACGCCGTAAAGAAGTAGCTGATCTTCTACAATCTCAACAGAATCTGCGTAAAAAGCAACTCCACCAAGTGCTTTAATCTTATTAATAAACTCTACTTGCTCAGGTCTAGCGAGCTTTTCTAATTGCTCTTGAGTTCGGTATGTAATCATACCAGTCTTTTTAGAAACGTATGGTTTCTTAAATTCAATTGCTAAAATGCGTCCATCTGGTAAGCACCCAATACAATCAGAGACGCCGTTAATGTGACCGGATGGCTTGCGTCTGAATGCACCTTTAGTAGGGTCATAAATACCCACAGATTGTACTTTCCAAGCAAATATGCGCTTATTCCTTAAGTACGTTAGTGCCTGGTTTTCAATCTGCTTCTCGGTTATTGACACAAGTCATCCATGATTAGACAATTATTAAGAGTGTTCAAGCTCGATCTGTCTGGTGGTGGCCACGAAACGGACTTCAAAGCTACCACCTTCTCTTTAAATAATCGACTTAGATTTTAGATAATTTACAAATATGTTGGAAGCCAAAAAAGGCACCGTTTTAAGGTTATGTTCGGTGACATAGTTGCCAGTATGTTTAAATCCTACGCAATGGCATAGCTCATGTTGCAGCGTCTCAATTCTATCTGCTAAATCCATTTTTTTATAGGCGTTAAACTCAATAAGCTTTTTATCATAGTCTGCCCTGGCTATTGCCTTAGTCCAATACCAGGCGGGACGATATAGCTTAATCGTGACCTCAAGCGAATAAATGTCTTTAAGAATCCTTGCCACCATATCAGACTTAAATGGAGTATCGTTAAACTGTGGTACTTCTTTAATTAAATCCAGAAACTCAGTATCACAGCAATGTTCGTGAACAATAGAAGCTGCCTTAATAATCGTTTGGTCATTTAATTGGAAGATGTATTTAGGCATTAAAATATCCTGGTGATTCTATCGCTAGGGCCAAATGGCGGCGTAACAATCTCAGCACTACCAAGCTTTCTAAACTTGGCAACGCCATTCTCAACTCCTGCAAGCTGATATGTTTCATGCTGCCACTCAAATATGCACATATCTTGAGATTTAATCAAATCCTCAACGGTAACAAAATCCATCTCGTCAATATAAGTATCAATCATTCTGAGTAGCGCAGGTAGGCGCATATCTTTAATTAAGCCTACAAATTGGGCTTCTTTATCGCTATTAGTTTCGAGATAGGTCTTAACCAGTAACGCCTGAATAGACGGATGAACTTGATTTCTTCGTAGTTCGTTTCTTAGTTTCTTTAAATTCTCCATTAATATCTCCTTTTAAAAAATCATTAATATCAACTATTTGAACTAACTTTTTAAAGATTTCATAACAAACACGAACATCATCTTTAGAAGTGTGGTGTTGAGTCTGTTTTATACCAAAATACTTCGCAAGGCTAGCGAGGTCAAGCGCACATGAAACTTTTGCATATTTAGCTAAAGAATGTGTGGAAATGTAGTCAGATTCTCGAAATTTAATGCCAAAATCAAAGTAATAACCATAATCTAAAGCAATCATTCTAAGGATAATAGCGTCATACGTTCGGTTGGCTATTCTGTTTACGTGACAAACTAAATATGAGCGCTCTTTATCTTGAAGTAGCCAATTCATCATTTCACGAGAAGATTGCTCATGGCTAGGAAATGTCATGGCCTGATCCCTAGTGATGCCGTGGATGTTAACTGCTTCTTCTGCATCTCGTGACCATTGACGGGGCTTAAACTTAAAGCCCTTCTCTTCGATTACGTTTAGCTTAGAATCACACTTAATAAAATCAGCAGTCAAAAGCTCTGCAGTAATTGGGTAAACAGAAGTAGCTTCAACGTCTGCGAAATAGTATGTCATAGAAACTTAACTTGTGTTGCTATGATCTCAATCCACTGATTTCCATACTCGTCAGATTGCGGACTTATTCTACCATCAACCAAGATGTGCTTATTATCTTCCTGAAATCGCTCTACAAGATCGGCTATTCCTGAATAACAAACAATATTAAAATAGTTTTTAGTTTCTTTTTGAGTAAATCTATCAACCACAAGCATTCTAAATTCCGCATATTTAACTCCGCTTGCTGTTGTTCCAAAATTATACCTAGATGCAAATCCTACTAAGATGACGCTGTTATAGTGTGACATTATTTCCTCATAGCGTTCTGAATAAGCTCAGAAGCCTTTTTCATTGATAAATTACTTACATCCATATCTGGGTAATTTTTTTTGACTAATTCTTTTTGCTTCTCAGAAGCAGGTTTTTCTACGTTCTGAAAATTAGGTGCAGCATTAGCTTGTGTCTTTTGCTGCGGTTGGGTTCCTGGCACATCATTCCCATCAGTATCATCATCAGCTACAAGACCAACAATAGATAGGTATGTTGCTCGCCTTAAATAGGTAATTGCTGCAGTCAGTTTCTGGGCGTCCTGAATGTCTGGAAGATAAATGTTACTTTCCAATGTCTCGCCAGATGTGTGACATAACATAGTTACAAGCTGATTCTTCCCATCATTTGCTTTAATCGTCTGAATGACTGCTAGGTTGTTCTTATTAAGCACTGGTTTGCATACGTCAATTACTGTAGGAAGATCGGCGTACATGGCCTTCTTGCCACCTTGTGAAAAAAAAGGATTGACACAATTCTTAGGAATTAAGGGCACTTCTTTTTGAAACTTGATTAGATCTGCGATTAGGTTTTTCATTAATATCTCCTTTATGCTTAATAAAATAATCTATAGGCTTAAGACCGTTGATGCGTTTAACTTGTCTACACTTGCAGGTTTCTAATACAACTTGATCGTTGATGTAAAGTAATTCTTTTTCTCTGCCGCAAGAACATTTAATAAATTCAGTTTCAATCATAATATCGCCTTAATGTATAACAACCTTATACCAGTTTATTCGTTTCACAGTACATTTTAAGAGGGCGTATAAAATATTCACGGTCACCGTCTAAAGCCTTCTGATTGCTTATCTTGCCCTGCTCTATAATCTTTTCAGGCCTTCCCATATAACAGCGGCACCAATCGCCTAAGACCGCAATTTCTAACCCGAAGTCACAGCTAAATACGGATTGTTTATAATAAGTTATCATGCGCTCAAAAGCCTCCTCGCCTACCATGGCGATGAATTTAGCTTTTAAATGAGGTATAGCTAGACGGGTGTACTTATCAAGCTCGTCTTCTTTGGGCGCCATTACGGCCTGATATGGGCGCAATAATTCCATGACCTGGGCAAGTGTAGGATGCTTCTCAAATTTATACGGAATTGACTTACAGATTTCCTTAACCATCAGATCATTATACCCAGCGTCAACAATATCAGATGCCCAGAGCTTGATTGTGCTTGGATTAGGCGAACGCTCAAACCGCATGGCGCAGTCTTTGAGCATATTCTCAACCTCAGCCTTTTGTAGATCTCTTCCCTTGGTAGTAGTCAATATTCGATCTTTAGATGCGGTATCTTGCCAATGACTCAAAAACTTATTTAGCGCATCCATTTTTAGCCTTTTTTATTTCTAAATATTTTCCATAAGCTTCTGACTTGGGCTGCGTCAATCCCAAGCCCTTGCACCAATAATCATTCCTTAATAAGACCTTACACAATCTTCTATAAGATGGTGCCCAGTGCTTAGACTCAAGAACATATGGTGCTTCATCTGGAATATCATTTACATATCCTCTTGACCTCCATCCCTTAATAAAAGTTTTAAATCTTTTCAAGTAGTGATCCCTGGACTTTTTAGGAAGGGTGGTAAGAAGTAAATTGCAAAAAGATTTATAAGTGTGGCCCCTTGGTTTAAATATCTTATTGTATCCTGTTATGTTCCCTGATTCTTCTACATATAGAGCCATAGAATTTACCCCAGATACTCTGGCAACAACCTTAAACCAGGTTTCTGGTTCCAGTAAATGATAAAGCCATAAACCTCTTCGTTGATCATCGCCATAGGGTTGACAAAGTCTCTGCTGGGAAGGTGCTACACCAGCTTTATGCATCAAATCGTAAATGAGATTATAGGGCTTATCCCTAAACATTCTTTTATAAACCCATATATCCGATGTTTTCCAATCATAAATTGGATAGCAATTATAACACTCATCAACAACTTTGGTTGTCCAAGGAATATTCTGATACATCTCTTTTTTTCTTAAATAAGACTTAGATGCTACGGTTCTATATCTGTTGAGAGATTCATCGGCCCTAATACCTACTAATGTAGCGGTTTTTTTGCCTTGACCATACCATTGAGCAAATAAAACAATAAATTCTTCAAACTCCATTCCTTTTTGAAAAAATGGAAAATAATCTAAATCTTTAATGCATTTTTCTGGATAATCTCTAACCCAAGATTCTTTCTTGTCACTATCCCAGCAAATCCATTTTGGATCGAAATTACTTGCAGCATTTCTTAAACTAAGGGGAAGACACACCCAAAATGGTTCAATACAATCAGAATAATAATTAAGCATATCCTCTAAGTGTTTAATTGTTTCCTTGTATTGAGCTTCTAAATCAATAATCAATACTCCAATTTTAACATTTCTTTTTCTTGCCTCATCACAAACAAGATGAAGCATAACGGAAGAGTCTTTTCCACCCGAAAAAGAAACAAATATTTTTTCAAAATTATCAAATATAAAGCCAATTCTCTTTTGTGATGCAATTAAAACACTGTCTTCTCTATATATTTTTGATCCCATTAGTATATATTCGCCTGAGCATTAACTCCTGCGCCCTCCAAAGTTGTTTCTTGATATCCATTTTTACTCAACCATTTATTTAGATACTCTAATGCCTTTAAGTCTGCAGCCTGTCTCTGCTCCTTTGTTAGTAAGAAATATCCAGATCTAAAGCATGACGGTATTCCGCTTTCTATGCATAGAGATGCCTGTCCAAGCCATGCTATGCGGTTCATTTTTTCATTTGTCAAATAATGCTCACAGGAATTTTTCCATTCAGCAATGACTCTTTGTAGGGCATTCTCAAAGCGAGTGATGTCAGAAAGAAGGTTTTTATATTCATTCTCACACTCATCTTTTGTCATGCCAGTTTTAGAGTTTTCGTAAAATCCAGCAGGGTAACATTCCCATTTATCCCAGGTATGATAGATTCTTTTAATTTTCTGCATCTTCTTGCTCCTCAAAATCAAAATCCTCTAATGTTTCCTCAAATCCAATATCCCAAGATTTGCTAAAATCAGCATCAGCAAATAGTTCTGCCATCCCTGTTATCTGGCACAATCTTAAAACTTCATCCTCGTCCATTCCTAGGTTTTTAGCAATTTTTGCATCAGACCAATTCCTTCTTTTAAGTTCAATAACAATATCAGACATGGCCTGAACTTTATGCTTCCCTCTTGCTCTATTATGCCTAATAGTTGCTGCCATTCTGTGATTAAGATCTTCTTGGGATTCCCTAATTTTAACAACTGGCACATAACCTAAGACTCGTTGTTTAACCACTTCTGATTCTTTTCCAACTCTTGATCTGTGAAATCCGTCAACTACCTCATAACCAGAGTCTTTAGGAAAAGTAACAATTGGCTGAGTGTAACCATCCTCAGTAATTGAGTGTTCAAGAAGCTTCATTTCAGGAGGTGCTACACTGTTTGGGTTATAGTCATTTGCTGAAACAGACTCATTTTTAACCCAAATAACACAATCTACAGGCTCATCTTTAAATGGGCTTATTTCATGTAATTTAACTTTAAGTTCATTAATGCGATCAATCAATTCGTCTCGATTTAGTGATTTAAGATGAGAAATCAAATCATTAACTAAAATTTCCATTAATATCTCCTTGAAGTTGACTAATGTCTGATAGAAAAATTAATTCATCAGAGCTAAAACAAAACCATTCGTTTAGAACTTTGTATTTAATATACTTATTGTGCAAATCCTTTTCTTTCAACCTAAAATTTTGAACAAATACGTGTTTAACGACACTTATTTTAAAAGGTATTGAGGTTTGTATTGAGTTAATTCTTCCGATTATATCGTTTCTTGTAATTCCTATTTTGTAATAAGCTTGACCGCCAGAGTCTACAAATCTCAAAAAATATATATAACCATAGTTGTTCATTTAGTTTCTAGTATCCCTTGCCAAAAAACAAGTCAACTTGTAATTAATACCTACCGTCCTGGTGGATTCTCATTTCACATCTGATTGAGCAGGAAAAGACGGTTATATACTGCCATGAAACCTTGAAGTGAGCTTAAGACCTTGGCTCCGGGAAGCATACGCTTGCGGTGGGGTTGAGAGGCAAGAGAGAATTACCTTAGTTTTAAGACTGTGGCCGAATACTCTCCCTAGCTTTTCTTTTCCCTTTCACCAAAAAGCATTACTTACTTATAAAGAAGGCTGAGTGAAAAGAAATCCTAAGAAATATAACCAATACAAAGAAACCAGATGCAAAGCTTGTGGTCACGATGGATCTTTCTATCCGCTAGACATAGACCACGTTGCTACGTTCAAAGCCCATCCTGAGCTTGCCTACGATAAGCGCAATTTACTTACTGTTTGTCGCAAGTGTCATGTTCTTAAGGGCCAGAAAGGAACTTCTTATATGGCAGAAGCTTATCCAGCTGTTCGGAATTTCCTAATAGCTAACGGCTGGTATTATTGTGAGCTAAGTAAAAAATGGAGACTAGAAAACATTAAGTTTACACAAGCAGATTAGTTTAATAGATAGTAAGCATCAAGGAGATAATATGAGAGCTAAATCAAACCAAGTAGCACAGTTTATTAAAACAAGAAGAAAAGAGCTTAAGTTAAGTCAACTAGAGTTAGCACAAAGAGTGGGAATGTGTAAAAAGCCTAAAGCATTCCAGGCAACAAGCAACATTGAGAGAGGATTGCAGCAGCTGCCAGTATCTCACATTGTAAAAACTGCACAAGCACTTGAAGTTGACAAGGAAACTCTGATAGACTTAATGGTAGCTGATTACAAACAAAATATACTAAGAACACTTGAGATTACAAATGAAAGTTCTAATAGCCTGTGAATATTCTGGAATAGTTAGAGACGCTTTTGCAAGACTTGGGCATGATGCGTTATCGTGCGACCTATTCCCAACCGATAAGCCTGGCCCTCATTATCAAGGTGACGTTTTCGACATTATTAATGAAGGCTGGGATATTATGATAGCTCATCCACCCTGTACTTATCTAACCAATAGTGGTGTATCGTGGCTTCATAAAGACATAAAGCGCTGGCCAAAGCTATTTGAAGGCGCAGAATTTTTCAAAAAGCTTCTTGATGCAAATATTCCACGAATTGCCGTCGAAAATCCAATTATGCACAAATATTCAAAAAGCATTATCGGGTTAAGGCCTACACAAATCATTCAACCTTGGATGTTTGGTCACCCTGAATCTAAGGCCACTTGTCTTTGGCTAAAAAGTTTACCGCCACTCCAGGAAACTAAAAACGTAAAACAAGAATTTTTGAATCTTTCCAAAAAGGAAGCTCAAAGACTTCACTATTTATCACCGAGCAAAGACCGCTGGAAAATTCGCTCAACAACATTTCAAGGAATCGCTGATGCAATGGCAAGTCAGTGGGGCAGCTTATGAAGTTACAAATCAATAAAGATTCTATTTTCAACGCTATTTTATTCTTAACTCTTATTTGGGCAGCATTTCATTACGGTTTTATATCTGGATATGAAGATGCCACTAACGATCATGGTTATAGATTTAACCAAGCAGTAAGAGCGTTTAAATGAAATGGTTAATTTTAATCACGGTAATTAACATAGTGCTGATAATCTGGCTTGAATGGGAATTTGGAATAATTGGAAGATAAAACTATCAGGCGCATGATAACGGAGGAAATATGAATCAACCTAAGTTTAAAATTGACGATACGGTATATTATCCGGGTCGAAAAGATCGGGAAGGAATGCGTTTTACTGTTACAAAAATAGAAATAATTGGATGCGGAGAATATGTTTATTTAGATCATCGAGAATCACCTGTTCATATTTCACATTTAGAACTCTATCAAGAACCACAAAACAAAAAACTGTATGCTTGGGCATCTCATGATGGCGTTATATTCCATGTTAAAAACAAAGACGCAGGCAGAGAGGTTTTTCATCGTATCGGGATAGATGCCCAGTCATTTACTCGCTCACCTGAAGACGACATAGAATATCCAGAGGCAACAAAATGAATGAGTCTAACGACATGACAAGAAAGCAGGATGAAGTCCTAGCGTACACTGACAGAGAGGCTTTTGATAAATGGTGGCATTTAACTGGCTATCCAAATGCTAGACCATCAGAAACATGGCTCGCAGCTTGTAAATACAAAGACGCTCAATACAGCCCACGATATGAAGAATCAGAAGATTCTATTTATATCAATGGCAGGAAGTTTTACAGTGAGAAGGTTGTGAAGGAATGGGAAGAGGCCGCATCTATTGAAGCTAAAGAAGCTGACAAAGAACGTGCGAAGTCTCAGAAGTTGGTTGAGGCGTTGGAGCATTACAAAGGCAAGTCGCTACTGATTCAAAACTTGTCTGGTATAGCACGAGGACAAGTCTCTGTATTTGACGTGGTGACAGTTTACATTGAAGAGGATGAAAGATGGCTTGTGGGAGATGTGGCAGAAAAAGCCCTCGAAGAATACAAGGCAAAGGAAGGTGGGGAATGTTAGAAAATTGTGAGTCATGCGGAAAAGATTTTTTGACCGAGGCTGATCCTTATGTGGTTAGACCAACACCAAGCGGGAGAAAGCTTTATTGTTATTGTCACATCAAAGGCTTTGATGAAATAGGCGGAAAAATCAAAGAACTCGAACAAAAACTCTCCGACATGAGAATCCAAAGAGACATGGCAGAGGAAAGAATTATTGAGCTTGAGGCGAAGCGTATCGACTCCGAATCCGAACTGAAAAAGGGTAGTAAGCTTGTCATGACTCTACAATCACGAGTCGAATCCCTCATCGCTGAAAATGCCAAGCTCTTTGAAGAAGCAAAACGAGAACTCGCCTATAAAGATAAAAAGATCGCTTATCTTGAAGCTGAGTGTGAGAGGGTTTATCACCCGATTAGGGAGTTTTGGAATCAGGAGAAGGATGAGGAGCATAAGAAAACAAAGAATGAGTTAAACCTGACTAAGCAAATTATTAAAGCGATTGCAAGGCCTTGGTTTGAATATGGAGATGATCATTATTTTCAAACTGTATATGAAACAAAACAAGTTTTTCACGAGTATAGTGATTACTTTAATGACCTGATGAAAAAGGATAACAAATGAGTAAGTGTCAATTTTGCCACAAAGTCCTCTCCAAAGAAAAAGGCGAAGAAGATCATGGATGCCTTGATTGCGCTGGATATATTTATATTGTGAATGGGGTGAATAAAATGAAATACCTTGCTGGGCTTTTATTACTAGAACCACTTGTCCTGACTGGACTTATAGCGTTCACCGATTACACGCCAAAAAACGGCTTTATGGCCTATTTGTTCAGTCTTATTTGCCTTGTTTTTGGAGCAATACTTATCATTCACGATAATGATCAAAGGAGAGATTTATGACTCAGTCCGAAAGACTAAAAAACATTTCACTTAAGATGCGCGAAGCTGCCGAGGAGACGCAGAGGAAATTGGATGAGGCGATTGAGGTATTAAAATCAATTGCTTTTGTGGATGAACCAGATGCGGATAAGCCAGAATATTGGATGAATCCTGATTTAAATAAATTACCCCAAACATTAGCGTTTGATACTTTCTTGGCAAGAAATTTCCTCGCAAAGATCGAAGGTAAAAATGACGAGCCATGCAATCATCGATGGCAATACTTCGCAAGCGGTCATGCTTTGTGCTTGGATTGTGAAGAAACAAGAAAACCAGTTAAGTTTCCACCTAATAAAGATGAGGTTTAACCATGAAGAAACACTTATTTCAATGCTCTAGGTGTAGGAAAACAAAGGAAATCGAGCTTTATATTAGGGGCATGAAATACTGCGCTGGCTGTAAAGATAAAGCACCCACTAAAGAGCAATATCGTAATTATATTTTACAGCATTCCAGGCAGACCTATACAACTCCGATTAAGGATGTTGGGAACTACAAGGCTAGGGAATAATATAGCTTGACTTTCATTGTTTAAGTTTCTTTAATTGGGTTAAGAGAAATAAATCTGCCCTAAAAGGAATAGTGGGTAATGAAAGTCACGGAAATAGGCTCTTGTCAGAGCATTCTAGAATCTATTAAGACTCGAACAGACGGGTCATTCTCAATAACAATCAGCATTAATCCAGATAATCACCAGGTTCTACAGAACTTGGTTAAGTGCTTTTCTGATAACGAAAAGCTGTTGCAGGTTGCATTTGTAAAGGTGACTGAATGAGCAAGAAAGTATTACTTAATTACGATCAGCTTGATGCTCTAATGCAATTTAGAGTAACTAAAGAGTTTGTAGCGGACTACATGGGAATATCTCAGGACTCATTAGACCGCCGCATTAAAGAAGATCATGGATTGACATTTCATGAATATAACAAGCTTAAGATGCAGCGTACTGCGACAAAATTACAACAAAAAGCAGTTGAGGGAGCTTTAAGGGGAAATACTACTCTTATGATATTTTGCCTTAAGAATATGGCCGGATGGACTGATAAAGTTGAAAACACAAATCAAGACATATCCAAGAAAGATGTTGAGAAACTTAAGGAAGAAGCTAAAGAGCTACTTAAGGAAATTGAATCATGAGATACAATGTAATGCACGATGACCACGATGTTCTTATCTGCACACCACAATATGCAAAGCTTTACGCTGAGGCCATTAAGAAACATTACCCTAATCATAAGGTAGAGCCTTCCGACTTTGTAGAGCAAGGGCAAGCATATCTTTTTAACGAAGAAAAGCTTAAGCAGATGTATCAAGAGAAAATGAATGAAAATAAGAATCCGTGAATTTAAAGATGAGGATGTAAATTTCATCATCTCATGCTGGGTTAGATCATCCTACTCTAATGGTACTGGTTATAAAGAGAAGCTTGGCACATATCATAAAGGACTAGATAGGCTCATTAAGCGTAAGTATGAGCAAGGCGAGTTAATGGCATTTGTTGCCTGCTTAGAGGAAGAGGAAGATCTTATCCTAGGGTTTGCTATCTTTGGACTAGATTACACGCTTCATTTTGTTTACGTTAAAGAAGCTTTTAAGCGTCAAGGCATTTGCAAGAAGCTATTAGGCCACTTCTATAAGTCACAGAAAGAGATCAAGGTTTCATTCTGGACTAAAGACATTAAGTATATTCAAAAGCTTTATACACTTACATACGACAGATTTAGATTCTTTAACTAAGGAAATATTATGAAAGTAAAAGACGTTACATTTGCTCATGCCGTTAGACTTCAAAACAAGAAGCTTGAGAACTTCGTTACCTCTACAGGTACGCTATTCACACTTGAATATGATGCTAAAACTCAGCTTCTATCTATCTTTTATAAAGATTCAAGTATTGTTAAGAAGGTTGGGATTACTAACATCATCGAGATGACTGTAGAGCTTGAATAAGGTTGAAAGACTTCGTCTAGTATTAGACGAATTAAAGCGCAGGGGACTTGGTGAGCAAGTTACCTTTCTTGATCCTGCATTCCCTGCGCAATATAAAGCTGCACTTGATAAGTCTTTTCTTAAGGCCATTCAGTGTACAAGACGAGCAGGTAAGTCTACCGGTGAGGGGAAAGAAACTCTTCAGTCTGCTTATGATGCTCCAGGATCTAAACATCTATACGGTGCTCTTACTCTTGCATCAGCTAAGAACATCATTTGGGATACAATGCTTCAGGAGCTTGATACCAAGAAGGTTCAACATCAAACCAATTCCCAGTCAGGCATTATCAAGCTTGGTAACAAGTCAGAGATACGCCTGTTCGGGCTTGATTCGTCGTACAAAGAGATGAGAAAGCTACTTGGTGGTAAATATAAGACTGTTAAAGTAGATGAAGCCGGATCAATTACACAAGATCTAAAGAAGATTTGCTACCAGATGGTGTTACCGGCACTGACAGACGAATCAGGTAGATTAACCTTATTGGGTACTGCTGAGAATATTCCAAAGACATTCTTTGAGGCGGTCACTTCTGGTCAAGAACCAGGATGGTCAGTTCATAAGTGGACAGCATTTGACAATCCATACATCAGAGAGAAGTGGGAAGAACACATAAAGTGGATTGAAGAGTTTAATCCGAGCTTTAAGCTCACTTCAGAATATAAGACGCACTACCTTAACGAGTGGTGCGCAGATGATAAGCTTCTTATTATTAAGATCACGCAAGGCACTATCATTGAGCCTATTGAGCTTGTACAGCCTACGTTTATTTTGGGTGTTGATATTGGCTATAACGATGCCTGTGCGTTCACATTAGTAGCGTTTCACAGCAAGTCACCATATCTTTATGTAGTTGAAGCTAAGAAAGAGCCTGAACTCGATATTACTGGCACAGCTAATAGAGTTAAGGAATATCTAAGACGCTATCCGATAGCTAAGGTCATCATGGATGGTGCTAATAAGCAGGGTGTGGAAGAGATTAAAAATCGTCATCACATACCTATTCAGAACGCTGAGAAAACAGACAAGGCATCTTTCTTAAAGATTTTAGCTGACGATGTTGCTCAGGGAAGAGTTAAATATTTCAAAGGTAAATGTGACACTCTTGTAGATGAGCAGGCTTCATTACAATGGGAAGATGAGACAAGACAGAGAGAAGATCAGAGAATCCCTAACGATCAGAATGACTCTTTTCTCTACGCATGGCGTGAAGCCAGAAACTATCTATGGAAAGAGCAGCCAAAGCCTGATGATATTAACTCTAACAAATATATGGATGAATACGCTAAACGACTAGTAGAGGCCCGAAGGAGACAAAATGAGCTTTGATAAGAAAGAAATTGAGGGACTAATTAAAATCTTAAAGAAACATGGGATTGAAGATTTCCAATACGGTGATCTCAAGCTTAAGATTAGTTCAGTGCAATACGCCGTTAAGGCAGCTTCTAAGATTGATAAATCAGACAAGGTGACTGAGGACGATCTTTACTATAGTGCATCAAACATTAAACCAAGGATTAAATAATGTTGTATCAACCTCCATGGTGGGAGTACAAAGAAGAACCTCATAAAAGAGTGTTCGAGACTGCCGGTAACATCAGACGAAATCAAACTGCCCAGGAAGATCTAGATGAACGTCACTTTAGACTTTACTCAGGGCTTCCTCTTTACTCAGCCTTTACATTTAACCTGACGTTTGACTCACTTGATTCTAAGTTCACAATGAACGTAGTACAAGCTGCGACAAATACGCTAGTAAGTAAGATCTCAAAGAATAAGATCAAGCCTACATTTCTTACTGATGGCGGCGACTGGGGAATGCAGCAACAAGCTAAAAAGCTTGATAAGTATGTATTCGGTCAGTTCTACAAACAGAAGATTTATGAAGAATCAAAGAAAGCACTTCGTGATGCTTGTATCTTTGGTGATGGCTTTGTAAAGCACTGGCATGACTCAGAAGGTAATATTCACGTTAAGAGAGTATTTAAGCCTTGTCTTGTAATTGACCAGGCAGAAACTCTATATGGTAATGAGCCTAAAACTGTTTATGAAGTAAGGGTTGTAGATAAGACTACGCTTAAACAGAAGTATCCTGACTTTATCCAAGAAATTGATGAAGCTTCTATCTCAGATATTCCATTTTTCGTAGATTCATTTGAATCTAATATGCACCTTGCTGTAGTGGTCGAAGGCTACCGAGTTGCCTATAAGAGAAAGGTTGACGGTAAAGAGGAAGTCATTAAAGGAAAGCACTTCATTGGTATCTCTACTGCTACTTTTCTATATGAAGATTTCGAGCAAGAAGAAATTCCATATAAGCGCATTCAATATGTGCCTAACGCTATTGGTTACTTCTCTAAAGGTGTAGCTGAGATTATTACAGGGCATCAGATTGAGATTAACCGTATGCTTCGTCGTATCTCAAGAGCTATGAACCTTATGTCATCACCAAATATCTTGGTTGATTACATGAGCGAAATTATTGATACGCACTTTAATAACGAAGTGGGAACGATTGTTAAATATAAAAACAACCCACCGCTATATAATTTCCCACAGGGTGTATCGCCTACGGTTATTGAGTGGTTTCTCACTGTTTACCAGAAAGCTTTTGAAGAGGTTGGTCTTTCTCAACTTACTGCTCAATCACAAAAACCATCAGGGCTTAACTCTGGTAAAGCATTAAGAGAATACAACGATATTGAGACTGAGCGGTTTGCTGAGCTTGCACAGGCATGGGAGCAGTTTCACCTTGATATTGCAGACGCCATTATTCTTCATTCACAACAGATTGCAGAAAAGGGTGGAAACGTAGTTGTTCTATCACCAGAGAAGTTTGGTGCTGAGAAAATAGACTTTAAGAAGATTAAGCTTAAAGATTCTGAGTACATTATGCAGGTCTATCCAACTTCTATGCTTCCTAAGACACCAGCAGGGCGTCTTGAGTATGTTCAAGAAATGCTTATGTCTGGGCTTATTACACCTGAGGAAGGTCTATCACTTCTTGAGTTCCCTGACGTTGCTGAGATTGCAGAAAACAAGAATGCTGCTATTGATGACATTAGACATACAGCTTATCAGATTATTGAAGATGCTGTTTATAATGCGCCTGAGCCTTATCAGAATCTGACTTATGGCATTACTTACATGAATGCTACCTACCTTAAGATGAAGGGCAGAAATCTCCCTGAAGAAAGACTAGATCTTCTTCAGAAGTGGATCAATGATGCTCTTGCTCTACAGCAGGAAATGAGTCAGCCACAAGAGCCTAGTATGGAGCAGATGAGCGCAGAAATGCCTGTAGAATCATCAGAATTAATGCAAGAAGAATTCCCATACTTAAAATAGCAGTCTTCTGATTACCGATTCTCTTTGATAAAAAACCAGCTACTCCACCTTGAACAATAGCAATACAAACTCCAACAACCGTTAGAGAAACTCCCACATCTTTAACACTCCAAGAAAATTTCTGAGTTGTATAAAAGTTCCATGTACTTTGAATTGCCATCGCTCCGAAATATAACAAGAACAAAACAACAAAAATCCAAGCAAAGTTTTTATATCTTTTTAATTGAA
>OGWF01000022.1_pt1 | contig 26383 bp, 26 predicted proteins | sample 1575951 | NCBI WGS metagenome assembly OGWF01 (sample SAMN07581523, study PRJEB24739) | freshwater metagenome | place: Singapore | collected 2015-01
AAGTAGCCACGATCAAAATTTACTATGCATATATCAAAGACATGTTGCCTCGTATTGAGGGCGTGACTAGCATCCCGCCGATCAATGGGGCATTTGAACCATTGCAAACACATAAGGGCTATTGTGAAGCTCAAGCCTGTTTTTATTCACCTGTACGCCATTTCAATTTTAAGGCGTTGCAAGATATACCATCTAGCATTCAAGCGGCGAAAGAGTCCGCAATGAGACTACTTGATCTATTTTGCGATTTCCCATTTGCACAGGATCATTATAGACTTATGGCACTAGCGACACTATTCACCGCCGGTTTCCGTAAGAAGATTGACGCCCCCGCCCCTTTGTTTCTAGTATCCGCAAACACTAAGGCCGCCGGTAAAACTACCTTTATTCAGACCGCTTTGGCCGGCGTGTATGGTATCCGCCAGCCTTCAATCATGGCAACGCCAGAAAAACAAGAAGAACTTGAGAAGCAATTAAATACAATGCTCTTAGAAGGTGAAGATTTCATAGTTCTTGATAATATTACACAGGCCCTCGGTTCAGGTAGTATAGATGCAATCTTAACAAGTTCAGTTTATAAAACTCGTATTCTTGGCAAAAGTCACATGCCAACAATTAAGATTAGATCATTCTTTGCAGGCACTTCTAACAATGCAGTTATGAAAGCGGATACAGATAGACGTGTTATTACTGTTCGCCTTGTTTCTGATTTAGATAGACCAGATGAACGAAGAGACTTTAAGCATAGAGACATTTTGACTTTTGCGTCTCAAAATACAAGTTCTATTTGGCGTGATATGCTCACAATTCAAAAGAGCTTCCAGGAATTGGCAGACGTAGAAGAGTTATCAAAAGAACTTTCATCAATGGGAAGTTTCACAGAATGGGCGGATTGGGTTCAATATCCTGTCGCGTGGGTTGGCAAGTTATTAGGTTTCATGAGTGTTGATATTGTTGAAATGTCCCGCGCTGAAATTGTATCAAGAGAAAACGATGATCTAAATACAATATTCCAAGGCCTATACAGTTATCAAAGAGACTTAGGGGCGGGCGTTCAATGGAATGCACAAGACTTGTACACAGCCCTAAAAAATAAGCATTCAGAAGATGACTTCTTAGAACCCTTACAAGACGCACTACTTCAAGGCATCTCTTTAAGCGTTGTTAATATAGGCCGTAGATTGATGAGATACAAAGATAAAGTATGTAATGGGTATAAACTACAGTATCATAGACTTGGTGGTAATAAGAATGTGTTCTCTTTAGTACGTATTACACCACCTACCGAACGAAAAGAGTTTACACCAGAACAAACTTATCAAGATCATTTAAATACACAAGAAGCGCCAAAAGAAACAAATCAACCTATCAATCAAGTAACAAATAGCGTGAATACAAGTACGACTACGATCGAAAGTATCTTGTCACTTTGTGGGCATAAGGAAGATACAGACAAGAAGCAACCTTGTAAATTCATTCAAAAGGGCAATGTTTGTGCGATAAATGATGGTGAACCTTGCGAAGCGTCTTTCATGTATCAGGTTGAAGAACCTAAAAAGAAAGAAGTAATCAAAGAAGCGTTGTTTGAACTTGAGACTATTGACACATTCAAGCAGATATGCACAGAGGCCTTGAAACAAAGATTAACTATGCTATTGAATGATCTAAAGAAACCGGCTGAAATCGTGGATATCTTGAATAAAGAAGGATTCGCAGTAGACAAGGGCAAATGGTCAAGTATCAAGGTAAATAAAGCAATCGAATTCTTTAGATTGACACAAAAGAAGATCACCGGCGCCGAACAGAAACTTGAAAAAAGGGGCGTGTATGATCATCGTTGGCTTGCGGGGTATCCAACGACTAGGATTTCACAAGAAGAATATTTATCTAAGTATTCAGAAGGGTTACCGATTGGGGGCGTAACATGTGGATCAAGTACAGATAAAAAGAGCGTGCGATTTACCGGCGCGTCACTTATTCAAAGCGTGCTAGGCGTAACACAGATCAAAGATGCTATTGCTAAGGCAACCACGCACGAACAAAGAGAGCAGGCGGCAAAAGAGAAATATGGTGATAAAGAATAATGAGTTCAAAATTTACACATGTTTCCGCATCACAAATCAAAACGTATCTTGATTGCCCCCGCAAATGGTATCTACAAAAGATTGTTGGGCTACCGTCACCATCAAGCGCATCTACTGAACTTGGTAAAGATATACATAGCATCATTGAGGCCTATTTTAGAGATGGGCTAGATATACCAGAAACAGACACAGGGGCAATCGCTAAACGAGGCCTTGAGTATTTACCTAGTAGAGATGAAGATTTATCAATTGAATTAGGTATTCATGAGGCACTACCGATCAAAGATTCCCCCGTCCCTATTATGGGGTTCATTGATTTACTCCATAAGGGGGCGGGGTTTGTGCGTATCATTGATCATAAAACAACCAGTTCAAAGAAGTATACAAAGACTTCAAAAGAACTAGGCTATGATGTTCAAATGAATATCTACGCACGATCAATCTTTGATAATATGCAAGCCCTTGAACAGGTTGAGGTTGTGCATGTTTACTATGGTACGAAAGCGCCGGCGTGGTCGTCTAGTGTTTCATATGTACTCACTAGACAAGAAAACGACGATCATTTTAATGAAATTGTAAAAACGATTGACAAAATGAAAATTGACGCTATAAAAGAAGAAAACGAGGTTGAAAAGAACCTTGAAGCATGTTTCAAGTTCGGGGGTTGCCCTTATCGCTCCGAATGTCTTTTAAAACGAAAAGAGATTGACACTATGACACAGACACAAAGTCAAGATTTAGCAAGTAAGCTAGGACTTACCGCGCCTAAAGCACCAGCACAAACAGCACAAGTAGAAGCAAAGATTCAAGCACAAATTGAAAAACCTTTAGCAATTGTCCCGCCGTATGAACGCCGATCATTGTTCATTGGTTGTTTGCCCCAAAAGAGTACGATTGCACCTGTCACATTTTACGAAGCATTTAGAGAAGAAATTCAGATGATTTGTAATCAGTTTCAAGTTTTTCATTTGTCTCAAGTTGATTATGGTAAAGGTTGGAATGCGTTCCAGTCTTTACTAGCTTCTCAAAGTTGGTCAAAGACAACAACAGCGATCTACATTGATCCTATGAGCGATGAATTTACAAGGGTTGGAAGTTTACTAATTGCGAATGCAAGTACAGTGATTCGAAGAGTCTAGAATAAAATGATTGCTACTGAATGGGAACGCCTCCGATTAGTTCCCTTAGATAAAATTGAACATAAGCAAGATTTAACGAAATACTTAAAGAGACCAGAAGGCAAACAACAATTAAGGCCTATTCAAAATGAGATGCTATGGCAAGCAATCGACCGAAGGGGCTTACTTGGTTTTGTTGCCTGTGGTGAAGGCAAAACGCTAGTTTCTATGCTTCTACCATCTGTATTGCGTTCTAATCGCCCTTTGTTATTGTTGCCCGCGTTTATGATTACACAACATAAATCTGATCGTAGTTCTTATGGTTTACATTGGGACTTGAAAGAGATGAAAGTGTTATCATATGAAACTCTTAGTTCACCAAAAAGACTAAAAGAACTTGAGGACTACGCCCCCGATCTGATCATATGTGATGAAGCGCATTTACTACGCAACCTAAAGAGCGCAAGAGTGAGACGCCTTGATAACTACATGATCAAGTTTAATCCTATGTTCTGTGCGCTAAGTGGTACTTTGGTTGCCCGCTCAATCGTTGATTATTCGCATTTAGCATCATGGGCGCTTGGTGCATATTCAAGCATTCCTAGAATTGCCTCTATCGTGCAAGAATGGTGCTTGAGCATTGAAGAAGGGATACCTTCTAAATTGGTAAATACGATCATCCCTAAGGGTTCAAAAGAAGAATATCTATCAAGACTACAAAGAACAAAAGGAATCGTTATAACTAAAAGTCAAGAGGTTGGGGCGTCTTTAGTAATCAATAAAGAAAAAATAAGCATGCCAGCCAGTCTAAAAAAGAGTATTGCAATTGCGATGAGTACTAATGACATTGTAAGCGCAACAAATGAAATCCTAGACGCCGAACAGCTTGAAGCAGTGTTTCAATCATCCGATCTATGGACGCCAAAAGACGCGTTTTTACTTAGAGTATGGGGGCAAATTTCATGCGGTTTTATCTATGCTTGGGATTGGGAAGATAGAGAAATTGATCATGAGTGGATTGAATACAAGAGGGCATGGGGGCGGGCATCGTTTCAAATGCTTGAGCGATCAAGTTTTGATAGTATCTCTTTGATTTCCCAGTATGCAGAAACAAAAGAAGCGCCTAAGGCCCTTTCTACAGCGTGGCAAAATTGGAAGAGTGTAAAAAATAGGGAAGCGCCAAAAACTAAGGCGATTTGGCTTGATGATTTCTTGATTAACTATGTTAAAAAATGGACTCTTGAACAGTCTGAACCTGTTTTAATATGGTGCGCTTACGCCGCCCTAGCGCATAAATTAAAGGGCGCTTTAAATTGTGAGTTATATGGGGCGGGCAACGATGATGCAAAAAGACTTGATACAAATAAACACAATGCACATATGGCGATCATGAGCATTCAAGCACATGGGACAGGGAAGAATTTACAGGCTTGGAATAATCAGATCATCGTTCATCCGCTCTCTCATCCTAGCACATGGGAACAAATGATCGCTAGGACACACAGACCAGGGCAAACAGCGGATGAAGTGCATGTATCTATTTTAAACATGGGCTTATTTGCTAAATCGTTTAATAAGGCGCTTAGGGATGCTCAATATATCCAAGATACAACAGGACAAAAGCAGCGCTTAATCTATGCAACAAAGAATGATAAATAATTTGTAAAATAATTTGACAAACTAGAAAAACATGATACTTTGAACATATCAATCATGCTCAACCCTTAAAACAAGGAAATGACAAATGACATTTGACATTAGCAAATACGCCGGACAGATTGCACAAGCAACACAAGCCCGCGTTTCTCGTGAAAACATCGCCCAAGGTGATCACATTCTACAAATCGAAGGCGTCAAAGGCCTCACAAGTCAGAACGACGGTTCAGATTATATCATTATCGAAGCGTCTATTTATACAAGTAACACAATGAAGCAAGGTACACCAGTAAAGCACATGTACAAACTTACCGGCGTACCATCTTGGAAGCAAAAGGGCAATCTTGAAGCCCTCAAGTCTTTTGTGTGTTCTGTTTTGCCCCCTGAATTTCGTTCACAAGTTACGGCTGAAGTGGTGATCAACGCTTGCAATGGTGGGACTGAATCGGCGCTTGTTAATCATCAAGTTCGTTGTAGAGTCATTGAAAAGAAAAGCAAACTTGATAAAGCGTTTCTTGAGACTAATTGGATGCCTGTAGATGGTGCATTGCCTCAAGCGTCAACAAATGATGATGATGACGCCAACGATTTACCATTCTAAAAAGGTTGAAAATCTAAAAGAAATTTGTTGACAAAGTACAAAAAACAGCTAAAATCAAAATAACTCCGTAGTGGAGGTTAAGGCGTAGAAAAGCCCGAGCGTTAACTCGTTCGGGTTTTTTTACATTTAGGCCCGAAGATACATATTTTAATTATTTAAATTTATTGACAATTTGAAAAACACAAGTTATTATGGGACACCTTAGCCACACAACAGGAGAAAACCAATGAAATACGTCGCTATTGATACCGAAACACATCTAATCGTTGATAACAATGTGCCAGCCCCTATTTGCTTGACCGCTTTTTTAATGGATGATCAAGATAACACTGATTCATTTATTGCTCGCTTTGATGCGTCATTGTATGCATGGTTAAAAAGCATCTTTCTAGACACCAGCCGAACAATCATCATGCACAACGCCGCTTTTGATCTGTCTGTCATTTGTTCCGCATATCCCACGCTCTATGCCCCAGTATTCAAGGCACTTCAAGAAGGTAGAGTACATGATACAGGTATCATCGAAAAATTGCATAAGATCGCACATGGGGGCGAGGGCGTAGGGATGATGGATGTAAATGGTTCAAAAGTATCTAAATTAAGCCTTGCCGGCCTTGTTTACAAATACTTCATGATTGACATTACAGCCTCTAAACAGGCCGATTCTGTACGCTATAACTATGATTCACTTAGAACGCAATCCCTTGATATTTGGAGTCATGAGGCTAAGATTTATGCGGTTTATGATGCAATGTACACATTCCTTGTTTATCAAGTTCAAATGGTTCAAATTCCACAAGATGAGATCATGGGACACGCTAAACAAGTAGCCTATGATTTCGCTTTACGCTTGACCGGTTCGCATGGCATCTGTGTTGATCAATCAAAAGTAGAATCAGTAAAAAAGAACCTAGAGGATGCAATCAAAGAGACCGCCGCCCCCTTACTTGAAAAAGGCATCTTGAAGATTGAAAAGAATGAAATCAAAGAGAACAAGAGCATTTTGAAAGCAAAAGTACAAAGTGCATATGAAAGCATGAAAAAAGAGATCAAAAAGACGAATTCAGGAGAGATTAGCGTAGATAAGGGCGCACTAGAAGAAAGTGAAGATGCAGACCTGTTATCACTCTTAGAATATAGGGAAGTAACTAAATTGCTAAGTACTTATATTGATTCTGTTGAAATGGTCAATTTGCCCCTTATGGATGGTAGATTACGTTGTGATTATGAAGTCTTACAGGCAACAGGGCGCACCAGTTCAAAAGATCCTAATCTACAAAATTTGCCACGTCGTGAAGGCATTCGAGATTGTTTTGTCCCTAGCAATGGATTTGTATTTGTTGCGTGTGATTATGACGCCGCCGAACTTAGAACGCTTGCCCAGTGTCACTACTCAATAACAGGCAAAGAAAGCCCCCTTTTAAGCATGTATAAGAAAGATTCGGGGTTTGATCCTCATACTTGGTTTGCGTGCAAAATGCTTGGGATTACCTATGAAGAGGGCATGACTAGAAAAGCACAAGGCGACAAAGAAATCAAGAAGCAAAGACAAAGGGCAAAGGCTTGTAATTTCGGATTTCCTGGCGGTATGGGGGCAAGTTCATTTATGGCATATGCTAAGGGGTACGGCGTAACACTGACAAGAGACGAAGCGCAAGAGTTAAAGAATCAATGGTTTGACGCATGGCACTTGTGGGATTGGCTAGACCATGCACAAGATGCACAAGATCAAGGATTTGTAATTATTCCACAGTCACAACGAAAGCGGGGGCGTGTATCATTTACGCAGGCCTGTAATACACCATTTCAAGGCTTGGCCAGCGACGGGGCAAAAGAAGCGCTATTTCGTGTTTCTTTTGAGTGTTTCGCTGATACTAAATCTTCTTTGTATGACTCTAGACCGGTTGTCTTTATTCATGATGAAATTATTATTGAGTCACCAGAACATAAGGCGCAAGAGGCATCTAGAAGATTGCAAGAAGTCATGATTGAAGCAATGCAATTATTTTGCCCTGATACACCTATTGAGGCATCACCAACGCTTATGCGCCAATGGTCAAAGAATGCAGAAAGTAAACTAGATAATAATGGGAACTATACGATTTGGGGCTAATTAAATAGTTTTCTTTTGTTGTAGGTTTACTAATCGTTCTTCAATCCTACCAAGTAAAACCTTGATATCTGAAATTTCTGAAACAAGTTTATCTTGTTTAGTATCCATTGATCTAATCTCTTGATCAATAGAAACCTGTTTATCATTTAAACTCTTTAATTCTTGTTCAAGGCGTACTAATCTTTGTTCTTTATCGCTAAGAGATTTGTAAATAGGATAGACAGATGAAATCAAGGTAGATAGGCCGGCGATTGAAATTGTGATTGTTTGATTATCCATTTTGATCACCCCTTCCACTGTGTGAGAGTGCCACGAATATCATAATGAACAAAGTTTTCATAGATACCTACGCCCCCTTGTTTCATCTTGCCTTGATCAATAAGTTTCAAGATTGTTTGTTGAACTTGTGCGGGCGTTAAACCTTCGATTCTAATATCAGAGGCCTTCGCTTGTAGGTGCTGACTATTCTTTGAACCTTTACACTGTGTATTTAGCTTTTGATCACGATAGCCACCGCCAGGAATGATCTTGATTGGGCGCTTTACTTCGTTTCTAAGTACTTGTAGATTTTCAAGTAACTCTTGCGCATTGTCTAGTAATTCGCTAGGGATTTCACATGAGTACTCTAATTCTTTGATTGAAAAGTTTTCAGTGCCTAGTTTCTTATCTACCAAAAGCACAGAATCCGCCGGCAATTGCTCCGATGGTGCTAAATCCAAGATTGAGGTATTCAGAGACTTTGATATTTTTGTTCTCGCAGCCATTTAGTTTGTCCTTTAGTTCGTCATTTTGTTGTGTTAATTGTCTATTCTCTTCTTTTAGTCTTGTAATCTCAAGTCTCAAGTTTCTAAGTTCTTGAGCAAATAAATTCACTAAAGCATCCTCTTCACTTGCTTGTATGGGTGACAAAAGAATCAATGTAAAAAGTAATAAGTTTTTCATTTCCACGCCTTGATGAGAATATATGACTTAAAAGTAGTTCCATTAGTACCATCTTGTGCGTTGATTGTGACTGTTGAAGATGTACCTATCTTATTTCCTCTGATCTTGATTGATTGGGATGATAATGTAGCATCTATATACAAACAGCATTTCTCTTGAGAAACAGATCCAGACCCTGATCGCCAAAGAGTCATCCGCCCCTCAGATGATACAACTTGATTTGATGTGTTTGTAAAGACATATCGCAGTGTCGCATCTGCAACAAGGGGGGTGGCTGTGACAACTTTCATTCTAGCATCTAAAAAGTACTTCCAACCTTGCTCAAGTGTGATTGTAGCAGAAGAAACCGTTACGATTGGATATATGGATGATGTCGCAATAGGTGCTAAAGTTTCAGAAGAAAAAATAGTTATATCTGATTCGGTTGTACCGATCACTTGAGTCGCAGTATTGGCCACCATTGCAGATATTGACACACCTACACTTTTTAAATAAAAGTAGCTCATGCGATCCTCCAAATAGATTTAAAAGTTATATCAGATCCAACGCTCGCAGTACCTGATGACGCACTTGTTCTAGTCATTGCCCCTGTTGTGGTATTTGCTCCACAGAAAGATTCATCGGTCATCATAGTTGTGCCTGAAATATCATTACCTCTAAAAGTTCCGCCAAATTTTGGACCTGTTGACCAATTTCGCCAAAAGTTCAACCCCGATCCAGCTGAAGTCGTTAGAGACGATCTAACATCAACAAAATATATACATCTAGCACTCACAAAAGTCGCATCGTTGTGAGTTGTGATGTCACCACTTAAAGACGATGCTGATGCAATATCAAGTTGCATGGCATTTACTAAAACCGCATCTATCGGATTATAGCTCATAGTGCAATCCTCCAAATCTCTATTCGTGAATTTGTTGTAATGATGCTATCTGTTGTTATTGAAAAGCTTGTGCTATTGATGGCAGTCACCTGATCAAAAAGTTGATCTAGCCCACTTGTTGTTGAAGTTGTGCCAATCGTGTATGATGTGCCACTCACCCCGCCCACAATATGATTATAACTCACTGCTGAGCTTGATGATGTAGTGAGAGAAGTAAAAATAGAGTATTCATATCCAGCGTCTAGCGTGATCGTAGTTGTGGATATTGACGGGGTAAAATCACCATCTACATAAGAAAAAGTAACAAGTCCCGACTCAGCCGATTGACATGATAGTAATGCAAAATTCAAGGTTGATGGAAGAGAAAGATTATAACTCATTCAATATACCATCCTGAAGAAGTTGCTGTTATAGTCAAAGAAGCGTACTGTTGAGGAATGGAAAAAGTTAAAGCCTCATCGATCGTTTCAGACCCTGAAGCGTCAACTGTTACCGTTCCACTTCCAAGCCTTTTTAAAACAAGCTCAACACCATTACAAGATGATACGGATGGCAGGTTAATAGTGACATTTGAAGAGCCGTTGTTAATATAATATTTTACTTTGCTGATAGATGATGATGGCGCTGATATTGTGGCGGGAAAAACTGAAATAGTAGAATAAGCAGGACGGGCAACCGTTATTGTTGACGGTTTCCATAATGAACTTGCGCTTTCCCATACTAGCGCCTGTCCATTGGTTGGGGCTGTTGTGGCTGTGTCAACATCTGAAAGCGCATTGACAGAAAAACCGGCAAGAGAGACAACGGCGTCAATTCTTGATGCGCCTGTGTTATTTGTGAATGTTATCCCTGTATTTGTTGCGTTGCCACTAGCAAGACCGGCGCCGGCGGCGCTTCGTGCTAGTGCGTCTGTGTACTGTGTCAATGTTGTACTAATAACACCAGTAGCGGAAGTAAACACGATCGGGGCCGTTGCGCTTAGTAAACTTCGCACATTTGTTGCGCTTGCGTACTTGTTTGTAGAACCTTCTGTTAAATCGTCTGTGGTTCTAATTGCATGATCATTTGTGTTTGTGACTTCCCAAGATACCGTAGATGTTGTAGTATCCTTGGCGGTGCATCTGAAGATATATTCACCAGAAGAACGTAAAGAGGCTAAACCATTTGAACTTGTTGTATTGTTATAATAAAAAGTAGCTGTGTAATTAGTCGCGGGGCGTGTGATTGTGAATGTACCAGTTCCACGAATACGCAAATAAATGACATCGCCAATCTTTGTATTTACAAAACTAGGAATTCTAATGTTCCAATTCCCTGAACTATTCATCAAATGATAAAATCCAGAAGTCATAGTACTGTTATCAGCGGTTAACGCAAGGATGCCCATATTACCATTTGACAAAAGACTTTCAGTATTATCAATCACGATAAAATCAGTAGCTTGAACAACGCCCCCCGAAACATCGCTAATAAAGACAATTTGATCATTAGCTGTTAATGTTACACCCGCAAGAGTTCCGCTAGTCGATACTTGATAAAAGAAACCTTTTTTCGCATTTGCAAGACTTGGCACCGCTGTTGACGCATTATATGTACCTTGATAAATAAGCGCACCATTTGCCCCGATGGTTGATTGTACATTTGCAATCGCTGAATCAACATACTTTGAATTTACGCCCTTGGTTGAATTGTCATTGGCGCTTAGATCGGGCAAAATAGGTGACGCCGAAAAAGTCTTTGTTCCTGCAATTGTTTGATCTGTTGTCATTCGTACGAAATCGCTTGAGTCTAAGCCATCAAGTAAATCTGCATCTAGTCCACTTCCTGAACCGTCAACAGTCTTGATCTTTGTTAGTACGTCGTTCGCTGTATAACTTGTACTATCTAATTTGCCTGCTAGTCCACTATCAACATATGCGACTGTCGCAAAGGTCAAAGCGCTTGTTTCTAGTGTGTCTACGCGTGAATCTAAAGCGTCTGTGATACCGGTAACATAGAGTTTGACTGTTGGCGCATCGGGCGCTTTGGTTGTATCATCAATATCATTTGTTACGGTGGCGCTTAAAGCTCTTGAATCGGTGAAATAAAGTTTAGATGCTTCACCTTGCGCCCCTACGCCTTCGCTAATGTCTCCAGTGTATAAAGTAACGTCGCCAATCTGTCCATTTACTTGGTTAACAGGTGCTGAAGAGTTATATAACTTAATCCAAGAAGGACCATCGGAATCATAGATATAATTCCCATTGTTTGAGGATGTGGGATCATTTACCACGATTGCAACGTCACCGGTATTGATTCCGGTCAATGCGTCTCGTTCTGCAATGGTTTGAACCACATAGGGCTTAGTTAGTGCAAGAGGCGGGATATGGTGATTAGGAATATAGCCATTTGCGTCTAGTTCAGCGACACCATTCGCAACGCCCTTATCAGAAATTCTAAGAAGCTGCGCCGAGTCGCTTAATTGTGTACTAGCGGTTACCAAGGTTGGTTTGTCTCTTAGTTCGGTATAACTACCAGTAAAAGAGGTTTCAACGCCTAAAGCACTAATGAAATTCGCTGAAGTTGTGAAAGTTTTTACTGTGTTATTTGCGTAACCTGTACGCCCCACAATCGCAACGCCACTCGTCAAATTAGTTTGTAGTGTGTTTAGTCCGCTACATTCTGAAACAATGACTAGGAATGGTGAGGCCACATTTGAAGGGATGATACGAAGATTACTAAATGAACAACGATTAAAGTAAATTGTGCAATTTGTGATATTTGAAATCAGAATGTTTTGATTTGCAAATTCGCAATCTGTAAAGGTCATAAAAGTAGCGCTTGAGTCTGTCACGCTATCAATTGTGAGACCGCCTAAGAATTGCACACTTTGGAAAATGTGGCGTCCCTTAGTCCCTGTGATGCTAGTAGCCCCCTCAATTTGCAAGTTAGTAATGCGAACGCGTTCACTTGTCCCACTAATTGAAAGACCACGCCCCCCCGCTAGTTCGCAAATTGTATTGCCTGCATTAGGACAAATGATACCTAAATTAACTTTGTTTTCAATAGACAAAGTAGCCCCACCATAAGAACCAGCGGAAGCATAGATCACATTCCCTTGATCCGCACCTATATCATCAATCACCGCTTGAAAATCGTTTAAGCCATCATTTACATAGTACGAGTTACTATGTAAATGATGAGCTTCTACATCGTCTAAACGAGTATCAAGGGCGTTGTCTGCATTGGTTCTATTAGTGATTTCACTTTGTAAATCAGCTTCTAAAGCTCTAAGATCAACGCCGGCGGTCAGTGTGAGAATATCCGCTTGTAGTGTATCAATATCCGCTTCAGCTGTGGTTACTCTTGTTGCCAAGTCTGTCACAGATTGAGAAGATGCCTTGTTTGATAAATCAGTTTGTAGGCTGTCAATGTCCGATTCGGCTGTGGTTACTCTTGTTGCCAAGTCTGTCACAGATTGAGAAGATGCCTTGTTTGATAAATCAGTTTGTAGGTTATCAATATCTGTTTCAGCGCTTGTCAATCGTGTATCAAATCCGCTTACTTGTCCTTCTAGTGTGCTTACTTGCCCTTCTAGTGTGCTTACTTGCCCTTCTAGTGCTGTTACTCTTGTATCAAGTGCATTGTCACCATTTGTTCTATTAGTGATTTCTGTTGCTAAGTCTGTTTCAAGAGTTTGTAAACCTAGTTCAAGGCTTGATGATGCACTATCATACGCGCTATTGAATCTTGTTTGTGTCCAGTAAAGATTTGTCCCTTCAGGCATGTTTGAAGTAGTCATTGAAACATTGCCATTTACATCCGGAAGAACGCCATTAACTGAATCTACATCACCTTGACCAAGCCCCCCAGGGATTTGATCTGCGGGAATTTTGCCATTTTCGTCTAGTGTGGCAACGCCCCCAGGTTGCCCCTTTTCAGATTCTGAAATACCTTTATTCTTGTAAAGAGTAGCCATTTAAATACCTCTTTCCCATGCTGTCAATGTGGCTGTTACTTCGTCTAAATTGTCATTGAAAATAACTTTTACTTGCTCAAATAAAGGGGCGTCTTTGCCGGCGATCATCACTGTATCGGGTTCGGTTGCTCCTAAGATATGAGACTTAAAGTCACTTTCACCACAGGGCAAAATGTAAACGTCAAAAGTGCCCCCGCCAAGATTACTACATGAAACTTGAACATTTGAGGGGTAGCGGGCAAAGTCAACGCGTGAATTACTACGGGTAAAAGTTACTTGATTTATATCAGTTAACTTCGTTGTTTGGTATGTCATAATTATTTCTCCTTCTTATTGATCATAGTATCTTGTTATTTAGTTTTCATCATCAAAATCATCTTTGAATTCCCAACTTGCTAAAATTCTGTGTAAATCTTTTGTATCTTCTTCTCTTAGATCGTTGACTGTTTGATCTAGATCATCCAGATACTCACGATCACCGAATGAGATTATATGTTGAAATCTTTCTTCTCTTAGCACACAATGAGCAATCCATAAACTCATAACTGTATCATCATGTTTCTCCCTACCAAGCCCCCATAATTCTTGAATTAATGGATCACTTATTTCTTTATCCACACTTGTACGACTAGGAATTATCACTTTCCCATTCTCAAAGAGGACAGATAAAGATGTTACGCCATCCCAAGGACTCGCCTTTTTTGCCCCTGTGGTCAAGTGGGGGCGTAAAGGTAGATCAGAAGTTTGTTTAAGTCCTACATAGTGCAATTCACCGAATGCGTTTCGTTCTACGGCGACCGCATACACTTTGCCCCTAAATCGTTCATATTCACGAACTACAGCGTTTCTAAGTTCGCTTGTACTCATACCCCGCTTTCTAAACAAACCTAGTAAATAATGATCACCAGTTCGCCTATCTCTTGCCCAAGTAGTACCAACAGTAAAATCTGAATCCTTTGTTTCCGCATGTTGTGCATTTTGTACAAGGGAAAAATCCCAACCTTGCACAATATCAAATTGATCTTGATTAACATGTTTAGGGACTTCATAAAAGCTTAGGTTTCGCCCTCTCTCTTGTGCCTGTTGTAACCATTCCCATTTAAACGCGGCGGCGGTATCATCTTGAACTTGATTTAAGAATTCCCTTGCGAACATTTGAGAACCAATTGTCATTCGTTCCTCCATCAACATTTCAAATGGCCTATGCTCCTTCCATAAGACTACCGGTTCGCCTACTACCTTTACGCCTGTTATTCTTGATTTGCCATTGATTTCTTTTGTTTCATATTCATAGTGTTCAGGCCATTTGATAATAGCGGGATCTTCTTGGACCGCCCACGTAGCATCTGTTTTCAAGTGTCCATATAAATCATCATGATGCTTCCTAGTACCAATTACAATCATAAGGCCTCCAGGTTCTAACATTGGCTGAACAGTACCACGAAACCAACGCCTAGTTTTTTCTCTACTTGTTTGAGAATAGACTGTATCATCGTCCTCTAAGTCGTCCGCTAGGATAATATCAAAATGCGCCCCTGTGATTGCGCCACCCGCCCCAATTGCTTGAATAGTAGGATCAACACTATGATTTTTTCTTTTTACATAGATTTGCCTTTGTGTCCAGCTTTCGCCGCCCCCTTCAAATGGTAAACAGCCCGCATCTTGATCACTTGCCCAATCTTCTATAATTCGATCACTCTTTAAAAGTTCTTTCACGCGGGACATACGGCGCTCCGCCTGTGGGGCGCTTGCACATATCCACAAGATACGCACATCCCTATTTAAACAAATTGCACGAAGGGCGTATGTTACCGCTAATTCAGTTTTACCATGAGAACGAGGGGCAAGTAATAGGATTCTATTTTTACGCCTCTCTTTGATTGCTTGATTGCGTTCATCCTCTAATCGTTTAAGCCATTGTACGCGGTGCTTTGCGTATTGCATACCACAATAATAAACATCAAAGAAAACCGGTGAATGCGCCGCTAATAATCTTCGTTCGGCCGGCGTACTTGGTAAAATCATTTTATTTGACAAACTTTGATTGTTTGGCATACTAGATAAACCCTTTCAACCTCTATAAAGGCTTAAAAAATGCTTTGTTATATCATGATCTTATCACTTTTTACACATGATCAATCAATCGACTATTCAAAAAAACTAAGTAAAACTTTTCAAAATAGATTGAAAACGTGTAAGATGGTCGCCCAAGAAGCGAAGAATCAGGCTATTGATCCAGTCTTAGCAGTTTCAATCGCATTCAATGAATCTAAGTTTACACAAGACGCAATCGCTTTTGATGGCAAAGGTTTTGGACCTATGCAGGCAACCCCCCGCCTATGGTGCGAAAACAAGAAACTTGAGAATTGCGACTTGATCAAGGCCGGCGTAACAGCCCTTAGAACCTATCTAGAAATTCATGATGGCGATGAGTTTCAAGCGGTCAAGGCATATGCAGGCAAGGGCGAAAAGGCGCATAAGTACGCCCGCCGTATCCTTAGAATCAAGGCTAAAACAATCAACCTTTTAAAGGAAATTCAAGATGAAGATCTCATTATCATTGAAAACTAATATCAAGGCAATCAAAGAAATCATCGCCGTAGCAAAACGCAAAAAAACGCCCGAATACTTGTCTTTTGTGCATGTTGATTGTGTTGTTGTTGGCGCTAGTCGCTTCGTTCGTTTGTCCGCTACTGACCTTGAAACTACGATTACTCATAAATTAGTTGATTGTGATTTCGTTGGAGACTCATCATTTAGTACTTTGATTCATCATGAAGCGCTTAGTAAGTTACTACCTACCTATAAAACCATTGATATCATTGATGACAAGATCAAGGCCGGACAAGCTGAAATCACGCATCAAGTACTTGATTCCACAGATTACGCCGATATCTTGACCGATATTCAAGGAATTCAAGGACAAGAAGACGCATACGCTTTAAATGATACAGATATCATCGAACTTCGAAACGCCTTAGCTACGGCGCTGATTGCTTCCTCAAATGAAGAATCAAGGGTTCGATTGTGCAGCGTGTTTCTATCTACAAATGATCAAGGTTTTCTAGTCGCTACCGCTACAGATGGACACCGCTTGACTATCTACAAAACAGGCATCAAAACCAATTTAAATGCGTTGCTTCCTAAAGGTCAAGTTCCGCTTCTTTGCGACGTACTCAATGGCAATGTTGACGCTCGAATTTGGGCAACAAAGAGTATGCTATATGTATCAAGGGGGCAAGATTTCATTTTAGCGGTGCGCTTGATTGCTGAAGAATTCCCAGATATTTCCCGCATCGTTCCAAAGAACAACGAATATATGATCACATTCAACAGCGCTCATCTTCACAGCGTTAAAGAAGCGTTGTTATTTGCACAAGATAAAGCGGGAGCAGGCATCACTTTGAGACACCAAAAAGAAGGCAATAAGCTTTATCTTAGTCTCAAAGATTCCAATACTACCGGTTTGACCTACGAATCAAAAGATGAGGGGTTTGCGCATATCGATTATCAAATTAGCTTTTCCCCTAAGTATCTTTTAGATGCTCTACAAAATACGCCGATCATGCTTGCAGGTCAAAGCGAATTTTCCCCCGTACTATGTACAGAAGAGACAGGGAAGATTTTAAATGTGCTTATGGCACGTCGTGGCTAATTTTAATAAGTATTTGATTGACTATGAAAACTAATGAAATCTATCAAGGTGATTGTCTTGATCTGTTGCCTAGTATACCCGATAAAAGCATAGACATGATACTTTGTGATCTTCCGTACGGGACTACCGATTGTGAATGGGATTCTATTATTCCTTTAGACCGGTTATGGGTAGAATATGAAAGAGTAATCAAAGATAACGGGGCTATCGTGCTCACCGCTAACCGTCGTTTTACTTTTATTTTGTATAATAGTAATTCAAAACTCTTTAAATATGATTGGATATGGGAAAAAAGTATTTCTTCGGGCTTTCTCAACGCACAAACACACCCTTTGCAGAAACATGAATCCATTTTAGTTTTTTACAAAAAATTACCAACATACAATCCACAATTACACAAAGAAAGAGACGCTTCTTTTAAATATGTGAAAAGTGAAAAAATACATAAGGGCGTTTATGAGAAACGACACTATTATCAAAGAGGACAAGATATCGGGTATCCTAAAAGTATTCTTAAAATCGATAATCCTAACACAAAGACAATCCATCCAACACAGAAACCGGTAGCGCTCTTTGAATACCTAATCAAAACGTACACGAATGAAGGCGAAATCGTGCTTGACAATTGTTCAGGTTCAGGGACAACAGCGATAGCGTGTTTAAATAGTAATAGGCGGTTCATTTGCATGGAGAAAGATGAAACCTATTATAAAAAGTCTCTTGATAGACTAGCAAATCATGAACCGCTCTTATATTTAGGAAGTAAAAATGAAAACTAATGAGATTTTACATGGTGATTGTTTAGACTTGTTGCCAGAGATACCCGATAAAAGCATAGACATGATACTCTGTGATCTTCCGTACGGAACTACAGCTTGTGAATGGGATAGCATTATTGACATGTGCAAACTTTGGCAGGAGTATGAAAGAGTAATCAAGGATAACGGCGCTATTGTGCTCACCGCTAATAGCGTTTTTACTTTCAAACTTTGGGCAAGTAATCCCCGTCTCTTTAGATATAAATGGATTTGGGAGAAGACGATGGGAACGAGATTTTTACATTGCAATAAGATGCCTATCGGAAAACATGAAGACATATTGATCTTTTATAAGTCTTTGCCAACATACAATCCTCAGATGCAAGAGGGAAAGCCATATAAAGACAGCGACCGCAAAAGAGTATCTAGTAAATCTCAAAATCTCACAGATACAATAAGAAAGCCAATAGATAACGATGGATATAGGTATCCTGATGACATCATCAAGTTTTCAAATGGAAACAATCACTCAATCCATCCAACACAGAAACCGGTAGCGTTGTTTGAATACCTAATTAGAACCTATACCAACGAAGGCGAAATCGTGCTTGATAATTGTTCAGGTTCAGGGACTACAGCGATTGCGTGTTTAAATAGTAACAGGCGGTTCATTTGCATAGAAAAAGATGAAACCTACTACAAGAAATCACTTGAACGCATAGCGAACCATGAACCTCTTTTAAATTTAGGAAGTAACAATGAAAACTAAGAAAGAAAAATAAAAAGTTCTTTGTTTACTATGTGATCCATTTTAAAAGAAAGTGAGTTACTATGGATGATTTACAAAGAACACTGATGATTGAAGAGATGATGGAGCGGGGTGAAGTTTACGAAGGCTATCGGGAAAATCAAAAGTATATACTTGAACACAAGCGCTTTTACAACAAATGCACAAAAGAACGCTTTTTAAGTGAATTCTCTTACGATTTAACTTGGGATGAAATCGCTTTAAAACTTGGAATCAGTAAATATGCGGCTAGAGAACTAGGGGCGTATTATGGTTTGAATAAGAGGCAAGTAATCAAAAATAAATTAGTAACAGATGAACAGATTATAGAAGCATTCAAAGAGTATCCACGTAAAGCAATCAAAGAGATCAAGGATGATTTGAAATTAAGCTTCTCTACTGTTTGGCGAAGAGCAAAAGAACTGGGCTTACTATGATCAATGATATAGAGAAACTAAGTGCCTTATTATATAGGAAATTAGCTACTTTTTAAATGATACAAGCACCGCCCGCACATGCTAGCTCTTGGGCCTGTGTTGTCTCATCTGTGCCCTCTAAAACGCTATCAAAGTCAACTGCATTGCTTGATCTAAGAGATACCCATAATTCGAATGCTTCCGCTCGTTCTTGCTTGCGATTGAGTGCAAAGCTCAAGGCACTTTTATATCTATCTTCATCTTTATGTTCTAAGTATTCGTGTTCAACATGTTCAACCTCATCAAAGTACATGTTCTGATTTTCTATGTGATCATATACCGCTTTGAATGGGGGTTGTTGGTAGTCATAATCGCCGCTCATGCTTAGGAATGATACACCGCAAAAATACTCTTGATTATCAAAGACAAATTCGCCCGCCTGTTCCCATTCGTTAGGGCGTACATTGCAAGTGTTTGACACATTATGATCAGAACCTTCAAGCGATTTAGGGCGTGCGTTGCCATTCTTTACCCATGAATTATAGACCATCTTAACAAGTGATAAGAATTCTGTTGCTTTGAGGTCGTTTTTAAACACGTTTTCGGGGTTGCATTCTACAGCGAAGATCAAACATTTATCAGTTCCATTCGCCGCCCATACACTATGTTTCACCGCTTGGGGGTTAAGTTCCTCAAACTTTTGAACAAGTGCGGAATCGGCGGGAACTTGTACATGTCTTAGAAACCGGCGGGCGTGTTCGGGGTGAATGCCAGACGCACAGCCCAAAATTACGGAAGCGGTCCCGCTAGGTTTTACACATGTAATTCTAGCCGCTTGTTTGATACCTATTTTCTTTGAAAATTGCTTATTGATTACGATTGCAAATTCAGCAAGCGACTTGAGCAAAAATGATGCCCTATCTTCTTCATGCTTGAAAAAGAAAGCGGAATTGGCTAGACCGGTCAACGATACGCCTAATAATGCTTCACGCTCTACGATTTGTTCACTTACAGGGCCTAAGTAATCTGATTTAGTATAACTTGCCTGCAATGTGCCAAGTTTTACGGCGTTCTTAACAGCTATGTAAAACGCATCAATTGAATCAATAGAGAAATCTTTAAATTTGGATGCGTTAACCTCTGTTAAATTGCACGCCTGCCAACCGCTCTCAAATGTATATCCTTGATCTTCGTATTTGTTTCTATTTTCGGGGTTGATAAGATGAAGTGTGTATTCGTCAACAATGTTGCCATCTTTATCTTTGATGAGCATAGGACACATAGAAATTTCTACGCATGGGTTGAAACAGAACTCTGTTGACTCGGTAAACACGAATCCAGGTTCGCCCCATTGTGGTACATTGTCTAAGAACTTTTTCATGAAATCTTGTTTGTCAAGTTTATTTTTCAATGCTACCGCTGAAATATTGGCCCTTGCTCTATATGGTGCATCTTTCCACCAATTGCCAGTTTTAGCGGTCCACATGTCCGAATCATCCATACTAAAAATTGCAATGGTTGCGCTTCTACGCACGCCACCAGATAACACGCAATCGGACGCAACGCACACGATATCAAGACAATCAATACTTCTTAGGTTCATGCCCGCCCTTGATACAAGTATCTTTTCAATCATTTGTAAACTGAATTTGAGAGGCACAGGCCCAGGCGCTTTGCCACCATGAGACAAGGGCGAACCCTTCTTTCTAATCAGTGAATAGTTAAAGATTGGCATGGTATCAGATTGACCAAGATAGAACTGAATAAGGGCATCAAGCGCATCAGCCCAGCCCTCAATCGTATCTTTGATCATGAGTATCCTCATTTGTGCGTTGTTAATTTGATCAGATGAGATCACAGGGGGCAACTTTGAAACGTGGTGTTTTTGTACAGAATAGCCCACGCCACAGCCACACAGAAGCAACCATAGGGACTCCGCAAAGAAGCGGGGGCGGTCACAAAAGGAAGTAGTACAATTGAAAATGCGCCAAGGCTTATCAAGTATCGCCTTACCTCCGAACTGCAATGATCTTTGAGAACCTAGAATATCTTTTCGCTTTAGTGAATCTTCGATCTCGTTCAAATCCTCAAAGATTTCAAGGTTATCAATGAACTTTGAGGCGTGCATATTCATAAGCCTATCTACAGACTCACCCCAATTCTCCCGCCGTCTCTTAGATGGTAGATACTTTGCGTAGGTTTGTTTAAATGTGAAATTGGCTAGGTTGCTGCGTTGAATATCCATGTTTATTTTCTCCATGGTTTACAGTGATGAAAGTTCTTAAGTATAATTCTTTAAATGCCAGTAAACAATTTTATTTTTTTATCTTGTGTACTCAATCTCAATGAGTTCTTGAATTTCCTGATTTACTTCTTTTACTTCTGTTTCAATGGTCAATTGAATCTCTTTCATTTCTTTTGCGCCCTTGCCCACATAGAAAAACACAAGAGAAAGAGATAATGATAGAATAGTAAATTCGCTAAATGTAAGTAGTGAGACAATATCAACAAATAACAGGGGCAACAAACAGGCAATTAGAAAACAAGTAAAGATGGTAATTGCGTTTTTTCTTTGTCTATAAAGTTCTTTTTGAACAAGTAACACTTTTTGAAGGGTTAAGCGGTAAACCATTAGGTTCATTAAGTCAACGCCCGCTTGTTTCAAGTCAATTTGTTCGGGGTTGGGATTGATTTCGTTGTCTTGGTCGATCATCGTTTTTTGTGTCCTTTTTGTGAGTTTCTTTGATCCATTGTTGAACAATCCAGGCATTCATTTTTGTTCATCCATATTCAATTTTAATTGTTTTTCTTGAAAACCTTGATAGTAGACTACTTCTTGTGTTGGTCGATTTAGTACATTTTGAACTGTTTTAAACAGTTCAAAATGTAGCCAGGTGGCGCCGGCATTCTCGCAAACAATGATTTCGCCTTGTCTTTGTTTACACCAAGTAGCCAGGTGATCAAAATCAATGTTTCTACTTGATTCTTTATAAACTTTTCCCGCTACTTGATACGGCGGATCAATAAACCATGTAGCATCTTCATTCTCGATTTCTTCGTAACTTTTCTGTTCGATCTTCCAATGGTTTATGTACTCTAATTGATTTGCTATTTGTGCCTTTTTTGCATTGGTCCATCTGTTACAAGCATCATCTTTTATACGTATCTTATTAATTGAGCGGCTTGTATGTTTTTTTGATGGTACTCCTCGACCGTCCGCCAAAAAGTAACCAATCAAATATTTAGCTTCTTGGCAAATAGGATAATCATCAACAGATTTATCAAAGTCGATCAATGGTAAACTAAGAAACTCGCTTTCAGATACATTGATCAAGTAATCCCAGATTGAACATATAACATCGTACTTATCAAACAATTTTACTTGTTTGTGTGGATAGTGTAATGAGTAACACGCGGAGCCCGCAAAAGGTTCTATTAACACATTTTTTGTTGGTGCATGGTACTTTTTAGATAATCTATACTTGCTGCCAAAATAAGGAAAGAACGGTTTTAATGGTTTACTCATGTTTCATCCGTATTCAAAATAAATTGATTATTGATACCGGTAACAGTGAAATTCGCATCACTGTTGGCGGGGTGAATTTTTACTAGAAACTTGCCACTAACGACAGGATGAAAATCAATTTCCCAGTTATCAAACACGCGGTAAATGTTTTTATCTGTCACCTCTGCAATCATTGAAGCATATTCTATCAAAGAATACATAGATGAAAACTTAGTAGGGATTCCCATTTCTTTTTCATAGTCACATTTGATTATAAAGTCTATTTCAAACTTTTCGGGGGTTCTCATAGGTTCTCCATAGTTCAGATTTCATTTGTTCTAGTTCTTTTTTAACGTAGATTGATTTGTCCAGTAGCTTCATAGATTCAGGGAATAGGCCCGCCGTAATATGCTTCACAGCGCTTGCAAACTCTCTAATTTCTTCTTGTGCGTGTTCATCAAGGCGTAGCGTTAAAAAGTGCATAATCGCTTGTAAATCAGCCTTCCAGATACAAGAAGAGTACATACCTACGGGCAATTGTACGCGTGCTTGTTCCCTGCATATACCTTGTTCAAGCATCCACTTGTAATTATCATAGCACGTTCTATAGGTTTCTTCTAGTCTTGCGAATGCCTCTAGTTCAACATTGTTTTCAATTTGCCCGTAACTTGATTGCTTGCTTGTTGGGTGTTGCTTTCTCCATAGTACAGGCGTAAAGAACTCTTCTTTGATTTCTACATATCGCCCGCTTACCTCATTCCACGAACAGCCGATAACGTGCTTCATCCATTGCCTAAGAACGAAAATCGGCGCTTTGACTCTAAATTTAATCGTTGCCATTCTAAAGGGTGATGTATGCTCATGCTCCCATAGGTAGTTCATCAGTTTTGCATCTTTATCAGTGAAATCTTGAGTTTGTGCGCCAAAAGACACGCGGGCGGCGTTTACGATTGAGCAATCATCACCGAATACATCGACCAGTTCCACGAATCCTTCATATACATTGATTTTCATTTATCTTGTCCCTGTTTGCTAGTTTCAAGAACCTATTCTATTTTGTTCAAATATAATTCGTTTATTTTAGATACTAGATCGGGCAAGTCTGTATTTGGTACTAAGTCTACTTTGTAGGCGTGTAAATCTTTAGTATTGAGGGACTTTTTAGACTCATGCGCAAAGTTTCTAAAGGGAATAAGAAACCATTGATCATCTGCATCTTTGGGCGTGAGACAAACTAGAATACAGGCAATAAAGCCCCAGCGGTCAAGAAGTCTAAGTTCGTCAATCTGTTTTTCATTGATTGCGTCTAGTGTGATCATTGTACTTGATCTGTACTTTAGTTCAAAGAGTCCACTTTTACCATTGCTTAAAAAGATTTCAAAGTCCGCCCCCGCTGCTCCTGTGTTCACCGCTAAAAACCTATGATTACTTAAGTTCTTTGATACTCTTACATATGGTTCAAATCTCTTTTTGATTAGTGCGCTATCAGTGCTTAGATAGTACGTATTCAAGCGGTCAATGAGGCGTTCATAGTAATCGCCCGTCCGCTTTGATTTCAAGCCCCGTCTTATATTGTCCATGTGGTTCTATGCTCCTATGTGTAAAAGAGCATCATAACAGTTTAAACCGATTAAAGCATATTAAATAGGTATTGTACGAATAAACACCAGCCAACCAAGATCACAGGAATCAAGATCACACTTAAGACGAATAGAACACAGGTAGCCACGAATGAAAAAACTTCGCTTAAAAATGTACTCTTTGTTGTCTTTGTCTCTTCTTTTTGCACGATTGGGAATAGTCCGCATGGTTCAGGTTTTCTCATTTGCTTAGTACGCTTTCTCTTGATTCAAGTTCATTGATTTCTTGTTTGATAAAGTCTAGTTTAGAGGCCAACACTGATTCAAATGTATCTTTTTCGCTTAGGTTAAAGCGTAGGTACTTTGTTGTAAAGTGGCGGCCAAGGGATACATGAATAAACCTGTAATCATTGAATACATTGAGTACAATGACTACATCTACTTCACCGATACACGCGCTGAATAGAACTTCGTGCAAACATTCTTTGTTATCAAGCTCTAATCTGCGTTCTGTTACTTCCCAAGCGAGGCCGGATGGTTCAAGGCCGGTATTTAGTAAAGTGTCTTTGATTTGTGCGATCATTTGTTTTCTCCGTAGTGTGCGATCGTTTTTGTTAAGGTACTTTTTAAATAACATACGGTTTTTACTTTGTCAATAAATTTTACAAATTAAATTGAAAATATTTTACTTGTCTTCCTCAGATAGTTTTTCATAGTCGAGTTCATTGATTACTTTTTTACTTAGTCCTGAATCACATAAGCCCTAATACTTTTCTTTTCTGTGTCTATGATAGTTCTTTCGTAATATGTACCAACAAAAGACGCTTTACTTTTCTTTTTGATTGCACTTCGTCAGGTTCTGAAATATCTTCTTCATCATCTGCGCACATTTCGGCCAGTTGTTCAACAGTACCACTCACTAAGATTTCATTTGTTTCTAAGTCTTTGATTTGTAGTTCAAGCATTTGTTTTCTCCTGTCTCTTTCGTAGTTTGATTGTGTGCTCATTTTTTTTGCTAAGACGCTTTATATCTTACTCTATTTTTTATTTTCACAATACATTTTAAAAAGTAAACTAAAAACATTTTACTTGTCTTCTTTTGATAAAGACTCATAGTCTAATTCGTTGATTACTTTTTTGCTAAGTCCTGAATCACATAGCCCCCAAGTCAAACAGCCACTTAGATATTCTTCTTCAAATAGTTCAAGCTGATCATCGTTTTTCAAGGCCCAGTCTAGAACCTCATCCACATTTCCACGCTTGAAAAAAGAGTAAACCGCATCTTTGCGCCCTTTTTGTTTGGCAAGCTCTTTTACTTCTGTCTCAAGCTGCCTAATACGTTCAAAGCGTTCGGGCGCTTCATGGTATGCGTGCTTGATTTCTGATTTGCGGGCAAAGATGCAAGGGAAACAGCCAACACGTGAAAAACCTCTTGTATATAAAGGATTCGGCGCAACATTAAATCTTTTGTGAATTGCGATTACGTCGTCAACAGTCCATTCAATCAAGGGGCGCCAGATTGTACTTTCATCTTTTTCCTCAAACGCACCTAGTTTGCTTCGTGCTTGGCTTTCTTCTTTGCGAATACCTACAGCGCTCACAGGTTTCTTTTTATACTTTGCCCGTACTTCATCCATGTAGTCTAATTGGGGGGCTACCTTGAGTTCAAGCGTACAAGTTCGAATTACATTAGAAGGGAAGAATATTTTATTAAGTACTAATTCTTCATACCCCCCCCGATTTTCTGTCTTGAAATACTTTTCGTTTCGTAGTCTCTTGATCTCTTTTTTCAAAACAAACTTCTCTAAATAGTTCAAGTACTCATATGTTGCTTCATGCTCCCAGCCGGTATCACAGAACACAGCTTCAAAATCAAGGTTCAATTCAAGTAGATGCAAGATCATTGCTGTTGAATCTTTGCCGCCCGATACATTGGCTACAAGTGGGCGATCTTTCAAAAAATCAAGGTTCATTTGTCCTCCTAGGTCAATTCTTGATTAGGTTCACAAAGTACTTCATCGATTACACATTGTCAATAAATTTTACAAATATACTATGATCTTTTGATTGATACCTTTAAGCATAGTTCATAAAATCAAAGAGAAAGGATTCATCATGTACGATTACGATTTACAACAATGCACCATAGAACAAATTCCGCTCAATACCCCGATCATGTATCAGGGGATTGCATCACCAGTAGACGAAAAACATAAAAGAATAAGAGCAGAAAACCGTAGAAATCCTGACCAAAAAATACCAATAAGTGAAAAAGACATGGAACATTTGAGGCAAATCCGAGAAGAGAGCAAAGCCTTAAACAAAGA
>OGWF01000023.1_pt1 | contig 26200 bp, 25 predicted proteins | sample 1575951 | NCBI WGS metagenome assembly OGWF01 (sample SAMN07581523, study PRJEB24739) | freshwater metagenome | place: Singapore | collected 2015-01
GTTTCCCAGTCACGATACACAGTCAATGCAGAAAAAAGAATCTGCTTGAATGTTTTCTTCCGCAGCATGAGAATACGCAATACTGCAATTCCAGAAAATATGAGGTCAAGTATTCCAATAACTTCATGATACTTGATTCCTACAACCATTGCGAGAACGGAAATCAATCCGACAAGCAATATCCATCCTGCCACAATTCCAACAGGACCAACGGGCCCTACAGGAACTGTGGCTATAGACACTAACACTGGAGTAACTACTGATTATGTTGTAGGACATTATTTGACCATGTACGTACCTGATGGCACATCACTACCCGGATTAAATTCATCTGTTACTCCCTACACAGGAGGAACAACAGGTGATGCAGCAACAACTATTGTGGGTTCTGGTTCCGCTTTAAGTGGTACATGGAGATCACGAGGAGCGTCCGGTACTAAGGCCGAACCAAATGATGTTCTACATCGCTATTATATCGTACAGAGAGTTTCGTAGAGGTAAAGATGATTACTATATCAAATATTAGAAACGTACAATATTTTACAAACGAAACACCAACAGCATACATCTGTGATATTGATCTTACGCTGGATGGTGTCACTGAGACTGCAAAATTTGTAGCGCGGGCAAGTGATAGAGCTGCAACTGGCAAATACGTTTATCAGCAGATTCTTACAGGAAATTATTCGGGTGAGCTTACGGAGTTCATTCCACCTCCACCAGCAAACACATCTGTATCCAACACAGCAACAGCTAATACCTAAATAGGAAGGATATGGCAACAAAAGCAAATTTAGTAATAGACCAAGGAGCAACATACTCGACGTCTATTACTATCACCGATGATAATGATAATATCTACAATCTAACTGGATATACCGGTGCAGCACAGATGAGGAAGCATTACACTTCATCAAATACTACATCGTTTAGTGTTTCACTTGAAGCTCAAACAGGTGTTGTAACGTTGTCTCTCACTGCTGGCCAAACAGCAAACTTGGTGGCCGGCCGTTATGTTTATGATGTTGAAATCACGTCGAGCTCAAACGTTGTTTCAAGAATTTTAGAGGGCATCGTAACAGTAACACCTAACGTAACGAGATAGAAATGACGCTTAAAGCGGTAGTAGGAAGAACAGGACCTAGGGTAGTTTCAAAGGTTAATAATGCAGGCTCGTTGCAAACCAACGAGCCTGTGACGTTACGTAATACAACTGTCATAACTCGTCTTGATCAGTGCCTTGACGTTGATGCTACAAACGAAGCCAATGGCTCAATTTTGGTGTACAACAGTACACAGGATAAATATGTCGTACAGCCTCTAGACTTAGCACAGCTGTCGGTAAACTTAGACGGGGGATCATTCTAAATGGCTAACTTAATTCAAATAAAAAGAGCCATAACAGCAACACAGCCAGGATCGTTAGCAAACGGTGAACTTGCTTATTCAGGTAACACGCAGTCAGATTCGTTGTTCATTGGTAACCCAAACGGTGGTGCAGTAACACGAATTGGTGGTGCAAAATACGGACACGTTCATTCAGCTACACCCGGAACAGTTTCTGCTAATGCTGTTATAATTACAGATAGTGGTAATTTTATTGACGTATTGAAGTTTGGTAATACAACTGTCAATACTGTTATTAACTCGACATCACTGTCAACAAATAATCTAACGTTGACTGGTGGTATAAGTGCAAACGGTTCAGTTGGAACAAGCGGACAGGTTCTAACATCAAACGGCACAATAGTTTATTGGGCAAATACTTCAGCAACCGTTACAGTAGCTGGGTCAAATACACAAATTCAGTTTAATGACTCTGGAAATCTTGGAGGATCAGCTGGATTTACTTTTGATAAGGCTTCAAACAATCTTACTGTTGCAAACACAGTAACAGTTGGAACTACAGTTGTTAATTCAACGTCTTTCCGTGTTGGTAATTCAACTGTTAATACAATTGTAACAGGAAGCTCAGTTAGTGTAAATGGTACATTGACTGTTAGTGGACCAACAACAATCGCTAATAATATTGCACTAACTGGTGATATAATTCCAAGTGCAAATGTTACTTACAGTTTGGGTAACACAACCAATAGATTCAAAGATCTATTCTTAAGCGGTTCTACGCTAACAATTGGTAACACAATACTAACAACCTCCTCAGGCGATCTTCTTGTTTCTGGTGGTATTCAGGTCAATACAGCATCGTTATTTTCTAACAGTGTTGCAATTAATGGTCTTACAACTGCTAATAACAATCTCAACGTAACTGGAACAGCAAACGTTTCAAGTGTATTGAATGTTGGGGCCAATGTTAATATATCAACCACTGATATCAGAGCAGGTAATTCAACAGTCAATACTGTAATTACTGGTACAGGGATCGATACAGATGGTACTCTTGCTGTTCTTAATACAGCAACGTTCTCAAATACAGTTGTTATCAATGGTCAAGCAACTGTTAACAACAATCTCGTAATTAACGCCAATACAACAATTGGTAGCGATGGCACAGATATCGTTACAGTTAATGCAAGATTCAGTAGCGATCTGATGCCGTCAGCCAATGTAACGTATGGCATTGGTAATAACACTGTTAGATGGAACCAGATTCATGTTTCCAACGTTCATTCTGTAACTGGTTACTTTGAGGGCAGTGTTCAAGTTGCGGGTGATCTTGTTGTTACTGGTAACGTGACGACAACTAATGTTAACAGCGTTACAATTTCTGATCCAATGATTTATCTTGCTGGAAACAATTACTCCAGCGATTTGTTAGACATTGGTTTTGTTGGTAATTATTACGACGGTGCAACAAATCGACATGCAGGTGTTGTACGTCACGCGGCCGATGACAGTTTTTATGTCTTTAAGAATTACACACCTGAACCTAACACAAACGTTATTGATACTGGCCATGCTTCATTCCGTATTGCGACAACATATACATACCTAAATTCTGGTGGTCTTACCACCAACTCTTCTGTTGTTGCAATAACAGCAAACTCAACAGTTAACGTTGCAATTGTTGCCAACACACTGACGTTGAGTTCCGCCCTTGGTGGAACGAGTGGTGGTACTGGGCTTACGTCATACACGGCCGAAGACATTCTTGTTGCCAACTCATCTAACGGGTTTAGAAAGCTAGCAGTTGGTTCTGAAGGGTATGTACTGCAAGTAAGCGGCGGTGTTGTTGCTTACAACACCCTTGACGGAGGCACATTCTAAGTTATGTCAAGTCCTGAAATGATCAATATCTATGTAGAAAAATTGATTTTGGAAATGAGTGAATTGCAAAAGACAAAAGTATTACTTCAAGCTCAGCTTGAATTTCTCCAAAGACAACATGAGAAGTTAGGGGCTGAGTTTGAAGATTTGCAATCAAAATTTACAAAGAATAAAAAGAAAGAACCGCAACAAGAAACCTTCTAGTATATACTAGAGTAGAGGGGCCATATGGCAAATAAATTGCAGATAAAGCGCACAACCGTCACTGGTCGGACGCCAAATACCACTAGCTCTGGTAACAGTGCATTCATCGATACAGGTGAACTAGCACTGAATCTTACAGACCGTAAGTTGTTTTCTTCAAATGGATCTTCTTCATTTGAAGTTGGATCAAATCTCACTAGTTTACAAGTTGCTACCACTATTTCAGCCAATGGATCAACTGGCACAGCAGGCTATGTTCTGCTTTCTAGTGGCGCTGGTAACGCATACTGGGGATCGGCTACCTCTACACCAGGTGGTTCAAACACACAGATTCAATTTAACGATTCCGGCACACTTAATGCAACAGCGGGATTCACATTCAACAAAACAACAAATAATATAACAATAGCCAACACATTGACTGTAACAGCTATTTCAGCCAATGGTGGTGTGGGTGCAAACGGACAGTCACTTTTTTCTAATGGTAGTGGTATTTACTGGGCAAGCAGCAGTGGCGGTACTGGTGCTGTAACGTTATATGAATACTATAACACATATACTGGTAACGGGACTGGCACTTCTTACACATTGAGTCAGTCCTCTACTACAAATGGTGCTATAGTAACAATAAATGGTGTTACTCAGCAACCTACCACCGTATACTCAATTTCAGGTTCTACACTAACATTTACTTCAGCACCGGCAAACAATGATTTAATTGAAGTTCGCTATCAAGCGATATCATCATCAGCTGGTACTCTTGCTGAGTATAAACGTTTTCAGTATACAGCTTCAAACAATCAGACAACATTTACTGGGGCTGATAGCTTTAACAATTCTTTGTCATACACACCAACGTATGAGGTGGTGTATGTAAACGGTGTTAAGCTTGCTAATGCTGATTATACTGCAACAACTGGCAACACTGTTGTTCTGGCAGTTGCTGCGGCTAACAATGATATTGTTGAAGTTCAGTCGTTTGGTAGGTTTTATATTACTGAGGGTGATTTATCGTTCACTCACGGTAACGCTAAATCAAATACAGCAACTACATCAAACACATCGCAGCAGGTTTGTGATCAGTTTTCAGCAACAACGTACAGATCCGCTAAATATTTCATGCAAGTAACAGATAACGCAAATAGCGAGTACTACGCGGCAGAAGCTACTGTTGTACATAATGGATCGGCGGCATTTATTTCGACGTATGGTGAGGTATATTCAAACTCATCGTTAGCGAGTTTTGATGTGGATGTGAGTGGTGGTAACGTAAGACTTCTCATCACACCAACAGCTGCTAATTCTACAATTAAAACAATTAGAACAGTGGTGAACGTATAATGGCATTTACTCTAGTCAAAGCATCCAATATAGACACGGCAGCCAATCTTAGTTTTGCAAGCGCAAGCTTAACGGGAACCTTGGGCGTAGGCGGTTTAATTAGTTCAACAACTGCAGGACAGTTTTTTGACCGGCAAGGTACATCAACATCATTCAGCTATATGCGCATTCGTAATACGTCTGGTGACATGACATTTGGTGTTGAGGGGTCTGCTGGTGGAGCATTGGCTTCTGGAACAGCAGCGTATTCTGTTGTTCTTGCTGATAACAGCGGCGCCGGATTAAATATTGTGTCGTCAACAGGAAGGGCGGTTATATCGAGCACAGGTCTTGCCATTACTGGGACGTTGAGTAGCACTGGAGCAATCAATAAGCTTGCGACGGGTGATAGCGCCGACGTTACTCTACAGCTTGGCGCAGATTCTCCAGCAACAAATCGCTCAACGCGCATAGCATTTTTAAGTGCCACTTCTGGGGCCGCCGCGCGCAATTGGTTTATTAATACCAACTGGAATACAGCAGGTTCTTTGGATTTTGCGCCCTCCACGGCAAATGGCGGAACAACAATGGGTAGTTCTGTTGTTTCTATATCTACTGCCGGTATTCTATCAAATGCAGCTGTTGTCAATGGTGGGTTGAGTAAAGCCATTGTTGGTTTAAATCAAGGATCAGGTGTAAATACTGGTGCTGGATTGTGGCTTGGCTACGACAATGGCCAAGATCGTACTGTTGGTTTGTATGGTTTTTATGATGGAATTGGTGTTGTTATGTCTTTTGCAACATCACCCAATGCTTCTGTTACAAATCATACTGAGCGGATGCGCTTGGATAGTGCTGGTAGATTGTTAATAGGAACAACATCATCTACGGCCGGATATGCTTTAAAAGTTGGCGGGGCAAATGCAAACATCCTTATTTCAGCGGATTCCCCAAACGGTGCAACACTATTATGTGATTCTGCGGCCGCCGGCTCAAAACCAGCTTTTTTTGGCCATATAACATCTGTTGCTCAAGCGCAGGTTCGTTGCGGATCATCAGGCGGTGTGTATCTATCTGACGGGGCCACGTCGTGGGCGGCAATTTCTGATGAAACCCAAAAGGATATTATAGAGCCAATAACAGATGCATTAAAACGGCTTTCAACATGGCGTACTGTCATTGGTAAGTATAAGACCGATGAAAACGGTGTGCGTCGTCCATTCCTCATTGCGCAAGACGTAAAAGCAAATCGTCCCGAGGCTGTTGATGATGGTGAGGTATTAGGTTTACGCTATGCAGAAACCATACCCGATATTATCGCTGCTATAAATGAGTTGGCAAAAAAAATTATCGCGCTCGAGGCTACTAAATGACAATTAATAGAACACTCTCGGCTTTTCTCAGCGAACAATCAGCTAATGCATCGTTTGATGGTGGCACACTTTTCATCGATGCAGTCAATGGTCGCGTAAACATTGGTACAATAAACGCCCCTACAAATAAAAACACTGTTACATCGAGGTTTGTTGTAAGTGGTGCAGGCGTTAGTGGTGGTTTACAAGTTGTCCGTAATACGACTGTTGGTGGTGGTGGTGCTCAAAATACTCTCTCAGCTACAAGAGGCTCTGATGTCAACTCTTATACGGTGCTACAGAATGGAGATGGTATAGGAACACTTAATTTCTCTGGAGCAGATGGCACACAGTTTGTATCAGCAGCTCACATTCAAGCACAGGTTGATGGAACACCTGGTACTGATAACATGCCAGCGCGTTTAGTTTTTGGCACAACACCAAGTGGTGGATCAACACCAACTGAAAGAATGAGAATAACAGCTGCAGGTGAGGTGGGTATTGGTACTTCATCACCTGTAACGAGCAATAAACTAACCATTGATAATGGCACTAGCGCGTATGGTCTCGTAATTCAAAACACCGGTGGTGACGATGCTGGATTTAAAGTAGCTCCTAATGGAACAGTACAATTCTATTTTACATCAAATAGTAATGGTAACGCTTCTATGGAAAGTAATGGCGCTACTATATTTCGTACGAATAACGCAGAACGGATGCGTATTACTTCTTCTGGTAACGTTGGTGTTGGTACATCCTCACCTATATCTAAGGTTTCTGTCGCCACATCATCAAACACCTCAGACCTGGGTTCGACTGGTCTAACCATTGGTGGTGCAACGACCCTCACAAGTGGTAATGTATTGATGTTAAACTTCACACCAATTGGTGCTGATAGTAATCGTGCACGTGCTGGTATAGGATGTGAAGTTGGTGCAGACTGGGGTAAGGGTAACCTCACGTTCTATACAAAGGATACCAGTGGTGCTGGTGCAATGACAACGTCCGATGAGCGAATGCGAATTACATCGTCGGGTTACTTATATATTGGTGATAATTTTTCATCACCAAATATAAATCCTTCAGCATCCGCAAGTGCTACTGCAGTTGTTATCGGTACACCTGGTGATCCCAAGCTTGAGATTAGTAGATATGCAAATCCTGGTTTGTTTGTAAATAGAACATTTGACGACGGTGACTTGGTACGTTTTTTCCAAGCAGGAACTCAAGAGGGTTCAATCTCTGTATCGGGAACTACAATATCTTATAATGCATTTTTAGGATCCCACTGGTCGCAGCTGGAGGATGGTAGTAGACAGGATATTCTTCGTGGCACGGTTCTCGAGTCTGTAGATGAGATGTGTGTTTGGCCCGATGAACAAAACGATAGACTACCAAGATGTAAAATCAGCGATACTGTTGCAAGCACAAGAATTTATGGCGTATTTCTTGATTGGGACAATGATGATCAAAGAACTAATGATTTGTTTGTTGCTGCAGTTGGTGCTGGATATATACGAATGAAGGCAGGTCAAAACGTCAAAAACGGTGATCTTGTTGAATCAGCAGGAGACGGTACAGCACAGATACAATCTGACAATGTTATTTGCTCTTCAACGATTGGTAAGATTACTTCATCTATTATACAACAAGATTACGCAGATGGGTCATTTGTTGTACCATGCGTGCTGTATGCTGGTTAAGGAGATTTTAATGGAAATTAAATACAACATTGTTCAGTTAGAACGAAACGTGCAGGATGATGGTGTTTTTACAGCTCATTGGCGGGCAACCGCAGTTGAAAACGGGGATATACACCAAAATAAATATATTGCGACGGCATATGGTTCTGTTGGTTTTGAACCAGATTCTTCAAAAGAAGATTTTATTCCTTATGAAGATCTCACAGAAGAAGTTGTAATACAGTGGGTAAAGGACAAGCTAGGTGAGGAGTTTATTACAACTCTTGAACAAGGCCTGGCCGCTCAAATTGGAGATCAAAAAGCACCAAAAGTTGCTTCAGGTCTTCCTTGGTAATTAACTTAATGGAGTAAATTATGAATAAATTAAAACTTGAACTGACTCTTGATCAACTCAACGTTATTATGGCATCGATGGGTAAAATGCCCTACGAAACCGTGTTTCAAGTAGTCCGAGAAATAGAAATGCAGGTTCAGCCACAGATCAAAGCAGAAGATAAATCTGAGTAAATAACATCATGAGAGGTGAGTGGTGTTATTTTAGCTCTGCATTTACACCAGAGCAATGCGATGATATTATAGAAAAAGGGTTAGAGCTTCCTGTACAGGACGGAACAACAGGAGGTAACATCAACTATCAGCATCGACGAAGCAAAGTCAGATTTATCCAAAAGACAGATAGCACCTTCACCTATTTGTTTGATAGCTTGTGGAAGATGGCGTTGCAGGCTAATGACGAGTGGTTTGGTTTTCATATTCAAAAGCTGAATTATATTCAGCTAGCAGAGTATTCAGCTGATGATCAGGGCGAATATAAAAAGCACCACGATGTTTTTTGGATTAATAACGACCCATATTATCACAGAAAGCTTACTTGTGTGGTTCAGTTGTCTGACCCCTCAGAATATGACGGTGGTGATTTAGAGTTGTATGAATTATCTCTTTCTCCACCGTTACCTGAAGCACTGCGACAACGAGGAACTGTTATCTTCTTCCCTTCATTTATACCACATGCAGCACTTCCTGTTACTCGAGGATTGAGAAGATCATTAGCCGTCTGGTTTGATGGTCCTAAGTGGAGATAGTATAAATAACTAAAACAACAGGGGGATAGTGAACCTTGGCCACCAAAGACTTTATCGTCAGAAACGGTTTGACCGTTTCTGGCAACGCTACTATAGCAAACACAGCAACTGTAACTGGTGTTCTCAGCCTTCTTTCTAACTATGCTGAAGAATATTCAAATGTTGCGATATCAACAAACACGCTGACACTCAATCTCAGCAGCGCGTCAATTTTTAATGTAAATCTCAATAGTGCTGTTACTACATTGACGCTTTCCAGCTATCCATCTGGAGCTGGACAATCAACCAGTTTCATTTTAATGTTTACGGCTGATGGGACAGCTCGCTCTGTTACATGGCCAGCATCATTTAGATGGCCTAGTGGAACAGCACCAACGCTTACATCAACAAACAATAAACGCGATGTGTTTGCATTTTTCACCATTGATGGTGGGACCAACTGGCAAGCATTTACAGCAGGGCAGAATCTATAATGGCTAACTTTGCATATACTGAAAACGGCGAGATTGTTGGTGTTTATGATCAACTTCCGGAAAACTGGAAAAACATCAGTAACTTCTATACCCTTTCTACAGAAGATTCGTATCTTAGCACACTTGGTTGGTATAAGATTCGTCAAGAGGTTCCAGAATACGGCGCTGGCCAACGTCTGGGTAAGCTGAAGTATATTTTTGATGGTAATGGTGTTAGAGAAACTTTTGAGGTTGAAACAATTCCTGAACAACCTGCAATAGTAAGAACAGAAGCACAAATAGCTGCAGATCAAGCTGCTGTCATAGAAAATCAATGGAGTTATGTACGCCATCAAAGAGATACAATGATGGCAGATACTGATTGGAGATACCTACGGTATGATCGTGAGCTCCGCTTAGGATTAACACCAACTGATGATATACAAAAGCTTGATTTGTATATGCAAGCTCTTGCAGATATCACTCAACAACCTGACCCATTTAATATCACGTGGCCAGAACTAAATGCTAGCTAAGTTTCTCGCTTTAGTACAGCAACAGACCACAGCAGGACCAACAACTGGTCCATTGTTTCAGTGGGGTTCAAACTCTCTAGGACAACTTGGCGACTCAACGTTTACGTCTAGATCAAGCCCTGTTCAGGTAGGAACATCTAGTTGGTCAGCACTGGCTACGGGTGACAATTTCACTGCTGCTATTAAAACTGATGGGACGCTATGGGGTTGGGGACAGCTTCCAGCAAGCTACTATTCGAGTAGTCCAGTTTCTTTAGGAACTGGTTCATGGAACGCTGTCGCTGCTGGGTCAAATCATATGCTTGCTGTGAAAAGTGATGGAACACTGTGGACACAAGGTATTAACAATAACGGTCAGCTAGGTGAGGCTCAACTTTTTTCACAATCATGGGCTCAATTGGCCGCAGGTGGATCACATGCAGTAGCACTAAGAAATGATGGTACTTTGTGGGCGTGGGGGTTGAACACAAACGGTGAAATATCACAAAATACCACCGGTGGTATAGTTTCTTCGCCAGTACAAATTGGGTTATATAGCTGGAAACAAATTGCAGCTGGTATTGGTTTTTCGTTAGCGGTACGTGGTGACGGAACTTTGTGGGCGTGGGGATTGAATACAAACGGTCAGTTAGGTGATGGTGCTGTAGTTAGTAGATCAAGTCCTGTTCAGTTGGGTTCTAGCTCAAACTGGGCTCAGGTAGCTTGCGGTGACTCTCATTCAATGGCAATTACCACTACAGGTACTCTATTTACTTGGGGTGGTAATGCTGATGGACAGGTAGGAGATGGTTCTGTGGTTTTGAGATCAAGTCCTGTTCAAATTGGATCATCAAGTTGGACTATGGTGGCCGGTGGTGGATTATATACGGCTGCCATTCTTACAACAGGAGCTCTGTATACGTGGGGTAGGGGAGCTAGCGGTGTGCTTGGTTCAAATGCTGTCACTCCGAGAAGCTCACCAGTTCAAGTTGGAACATCGAGCTGGTCATTGGTAAGCGCTGGACTATCTTTCACTGGTGCTATTCGCTCAGATGGTACATTATTTGCATGGGGTATAAACACAGATGGGCAACTTGGCCAAAATGACGTTGTTGCTAGATCAAGTCCAGTTCAGGTTGGAGCAGGGTATAGCAAATTATCGTTTGGGGGGGCAACTGCCCACGCCTTAAAAACAGACGGTACTCTGTGGACATGGGGAGCTGGTGGGTCAGGTAGATTAGCATCGGGCACCACAGCACCAAGGAGCTCGCCTGTTCAAGTTGGGAGTTTAAGCTGGTCAATGGTTTCCAATGGAAGACAAAGTACTGGTTTTAGTGGTGGTATATCAAATAATATAATTTATATGTGGGGTCAAGGAACCAGTGGCCAACTGGGTGATCTTACAGTTGTTGGCAAATCTTCCCCTGTACAGGTTGCATCGCTTCCTCAAAGAAATTCTTTAAGCCAGCTAGGATCAAGCAGCTGGACAATGGTAAGTGCATCTGGAAATACTAGTGCTGCAATAACAACCACAAAAACGTTGTTTGTGTGGGGTGATAACACAAATTACCAACTTGGTGATTCCACTATTGGTAGTAAAGGGTATCCTTCTAAAGTACAACCTTTGTCGTGGACAAAGGTTGCAAAGGGTTGGGGATTTACTATAGCGTTGAGAAGTGATGGTGCGTTATATGCATGGGGATACAATGCATCTGGTCAATTAGGTGATGGAACATCAGTAGCAAGATCTTCGCCAGTGCAAGTTGGATCGGTGAGTGAATCGTGGACAAATGTATCATGTGGAGCAAGTCATACGGTAGCTTTAAAATATGATAACACCTTGTGGACATGGGGCGCCAATAATGATGGACAGTTGGGTCAGAACGTTGGTACCGGTACGCATCGATCTTCTCCTGTTCAAGTGGGTACAAACAGCTGGACAACAGCCCAAGCGGGATCCGCCTGGTCAGGTGCAATTAGAAGTGACGGTACACTGTGGGTTTGGGGTAACAACGGTAGTGGACAGCTTGCACTGAACGATATCAACGTTTCAAGATCAAGTCCTGTTCAGGTAGGAACAAGTTCGTGGAATTCCATTGGATTGGGTACAGCATCGGGAGGTGCTATTCGTTCAGACGGAGCTTTGTTTACATGGGGTTCTAACTCTTTTGGCCAACTTGGTCAGAATGACGTTGTCGCTAGATCGAGTCCTGTACAAGTAGGTGCATCCAGCTGGTCAATGATATCAACAAGCGGTTTAGGTGTATGGACAGGAGCAATACGATCTGATGGTGCATTGTTTACATGGGGTGCCGGAGGTAATGGTAGATCAGGACAAAACGCAGTCACGAATAGATCAAGTCCTGTACAAGTTGGAACATCAAGTTGGTCTTTTATTTCTGTAGGATATTTAACTGGAGCAGCAATCAGATCTGATGGTACTCTGTGGGCATGGGGCAGTAATGTTTACGGTGAGGTAGGTGATGGGACACAGACAGCAAGATCGTCCCCTGTGCAAATTGGTACCCAAAGTTGGACCTTTGTCGACTATTCACGACACGCTGGTTCTTCAGAATATAATTCAGCTGGTATTGATTCTCTGGGTAAGTTGTATGGGTGGGGTAGGAATACTAACGGTGACGTAATCGGTGATAATTCTGTTGTTACGCAGTCGTTTGGTCCAGTTCAGACGTCTGCTCAACAATCACTAGTTGATAACAATGTTCCCTCTTCGTGGAATCAAATTTCCACAAGTATAAGTCATATTGTTGCTATCGATTCCACAAACAAACTCTACGTATGGGGTAGAAATCCATCATCTCAGCTTGGTATATCATCCTCGCCAGAACTTAGCTGGAGTCAGGTGGTGGTTGGTGTTTCTTCTTCAGCAGCGATACGTTCTGATGGTAGGCTGTTTGTGTGGGGGTATAACACCGATGGTGTTTTGGGTGATGTAGCCATTGCGGCTATTAATTCTGCGGTTAGTGTCCCACAGGCTCTGGGAACTGCTAGCTGGACGCAAGCTGCACTATATGATACAAGCATGTATGCAATACGAAACGACGGTGCTCTTTTTGCCTGGGGTTTGAATGGTACTGGGCAGCTGGGATTAAATGATGTAGTGACGAGATCAAGTCCAGTACAAGTTGGCATCAGTTTCTCGAAAATAACAGCTGGTAGTCGATTTGCTATTGCAGTCAAAAGCAATGGTCAACTGTGGGGGTGGGGACAGAATAATCAAGGTCAGTTAGGATTAAGTGATACAACTCTTCGTTCAAGCCCTGTTCAGATAGGAACAAGTAGCTGGAGTCAGGTTTCAGCTAGTGAGCAGTATGCCTTGGCTTTAGATGTTAACAATAAGTTGTATGGTTGGGGATATAATTTAAATGGTGAGTTGGGAGATAACACCGTTGCTAGCAAATCATCACCAGTACAAATTGGAACTTCAAGCTGGACTTTGATATATGCAAACTATTCAAGTGCTGCTATCCGCTCGGATGGAGCTTTATTTACTTGGGGTTCTAATGGTAGTGGACAGCTAGGAAATGGAACGATAGTTAATAGATCAAGTCCTGTTCAGGTAGGAACGAGTAGCTGGACAAGTGTTAGTGTTGCTTCGTCAAACATGGTTGCTATAAAAGCCGACGGAACACTCTGGTCTTGGGGTGCCAATCCAAACGGGGAGTTGGGTATCAATGGGGCAATTAACGGATTAAGATCTTCTCCAGTGCAGATAGGTTCTCTGAGTAATTGGTCAAAGCTTATTTCATCGGGTAATCACATTTACATCAATGGAGCGATTGATACGGCGGGCCAAATGTATCTGTGGGGACTTCCTGGAGCTGGTGGTATGATAGGTGATAATTCCACAATAACAAGATCAAGTCCTGTGCAGGTGGGTGCTAATTCTGTGGTTAACATTGTTAAAACCAGACCAACTCTTCTCGATTCATCCAGCTGGACACAGGTATCAGCCGGAAGAAGTCACACCCTAGCAATAAAATATGATCAAACATTGTGGGGGTGGGGTGGTTGGGCTGCTGGTGTTGCAGCAAACACATCTGTACTTTTTAGCAGTCCAACACAAGTTGGTGCTTTATCATATACAAAAATATCGGCCGCCAATAACTCTTCTTACGCTATTAGCAACACAAACAAGCTATATGCATGGGGTCAAAATAGTAGTGGTGAGCTTGGTTTAAATGATGTTGCCAATCGTTCAAGTCCTGTTCAGGTTGGAACATCTAACTGGATATCTGTAAGTGCTGGTCCTGGATTTGCAGGAGCTATTAAGCAGTGATAAATAATAGGTGATTTGAAGGAGGTCAATATGCATGATATAGATTTAATGTTACAGTTACAGCTTGAAGGTAAGCACGAACAGGCCAGAGCAATATCTGACAAGCTTGAAAAACTTGGTCCTAAAGGTGTTTTAGATCCATTTGGTAAAAACACTGAGGACATCTGGATGCGCCACTGCTTTAACCGTGGTTGGTTTATGATTCAAGATGGTGACTACCAGAAAGGATGTCAACTTTTAGAAAATGGTAGATTTCTCAACGTCTATGGTAGTCCACCACTAAAAACAAAAGCACCCATATACAATCCAGCTCAAAATGATATAAAAGACAAATCCATCATCATCAGCCTTGAAGGTGGCTTTGGTGATGAGATCATCCACGCAAGATTTGCACAAAGCTACAAAGCACTAGGCGCCTCTAAAGTATATCTTGCCGCTGCCCCTGAGCTTGTAAGTTTGTTTAAGCGAGTTCCTGGCGTTGATGATGTTATACTTCGCAATCAAGCCCATACAGTTGAACATGATTTTTGGGTGCCTGGTTTTAGTGCTGGGTGGGTTGCCGGTCACACGTTTGAAAATTTCATTAGTACACCATACATTTCTGCTAAACAAGAATCCGTCAACATCTGGAAGAGTTTAATTAACTCAGATAAGATTAAGGTAGGTATTCGTTGGGCAGGTAATCCCAAGTTTGAGCATCAGCAATTCAGACGGTTCCCAACAAACTTTATAACAAATTTAGTTAAGTACGAGGAACTACAACTTTATAGTTTACAAAGAGACCATAACACTGTATCCCTTCCCAAAGACATTATTGATTTGCAACATATGCTATTAAGCTGGGAAGATACAGCAGCTGCAATTTCCAACCTTGATCTTGTTATTACAAGCTGTACAAGTATTGCACATCTTTCAGCTGCAATGGGCAAACCAACGTGGATTGTTGTTCCATGTCTTCCATATCACACATGGACGTTTAAAGCCCCTACATCTTCCACAACACCGTATTATGAGTCAGCTCTTTTGTTTAGACAAAAAACGTACGGTAAGTGGAATGATCCATTCCAAGAAATATATGAATGTCTGGAAGAATCATACGATCTTGAACATATTGATATGCCTAACGAAGATAAAGAAGCCAAAAAACTCAATCTAGGTTGTGGGTTGAAAAAGTTTAAGGGCTATCACAATGTTGATATTTCTCCAACAGTCAAACCCGATGAAGTTGTTGATCTCAACAAGGATTGGCCTTGGAATGAAAACACCTATACACATATCGTAGCTAAAGATGTGTTTGAACATCTTGATGATCCAGTTCATGCTATTAAAGAGATGTATCGTGTTAGTGAAAATGGTGCTATCTGGGAAATTCAAGTTCCTCACTGGAGATGTGACACTGCCTTAGATGATCCAGGTCATAAACATCTTATAACACTTGGGTTATTTAATTTGTTTGATCAGCAAAAAGCAATGCAACGGATTCAAGCAGGAGAAAGCGATTCTCCACTTGCTTTTGAACATGATATAGATATTAATGTGTGTGACACTCAGTTTATGTATACTGCGCCATGGCAACACAAGATTCAACGCGGAGAAATTACAAACGAAGAGTTGACGTACGCACTTAACCACTTTAATAATGTTGCTCAAAGTATGATTATGTTGATCCAAGTTCATAAACCTGGACGATATGGTAAAGCTGAATATGAGCAAGAAATTGAGAAAATTTTAAATGACCAAAAATTATGAGTTTACTGTTGCGTTTAATCCTGAATCCACTCAAAAGAACATTTCCCATATCATAAACACGTTTGGTATCCCTTCAACTATTGTTGAGATTGGATGCTACGAAGGCTACACAACGTGTTGGGTGGGCGATGTTCTTCATCAGTATAATCCCCATCTAGACATTTACGCAATTGATCCTCACAGTGATAGTGTAGATATTCATGAGGACATGGCTGCGGCTGGAGCAAGATTCCAAAGAAACATTTCCCAATGCTCAACAAAAAACATTCACTACATCAAGAAAAAATCTGAGGATGGGTTAATTGACCTTATCAACCAGAATGTTCAACCTGAATTTGTATACATCGATGGGGATCATTTTGCTAGTGCTGTTCTGACAGACTTAGTGTTATCTTTTAAAATGTTGAAGGTAGGTGGTGTTATTCTCTGTGATGATGCAACCGAGTGGAGATTTAAGGATAATAACGGCACTTACAGCGCCCAGATGAATCCACGTGTTGCGATTGAGAACTTTATTCAATGTAACTGGCATAAGGTAAAACCAATTTGGTTACCTGACATGCTTCAAACAGCGTTTGTGAAACTATGTTAAACTTATTTAGAAGTAACGATATAAACGTTGAGTCGGCGTATATTATAACGCTAAAGAATAATGACAATTCACTAAAATATTCAGCACAGTGTCAGGAATCGTGTAAACGTGTTGGAATGCCTTACAAAGTGTGGGATGCATATAATGGTTTAAACAGTCCAATAATTGTTCCTGATCACAGTAAAGATTGTAGTGTGATGAATATGCTAAAAATTACTGATCATTATTTAACAAGGGGCGAGGTTGCTTGTGCTCTGAGCCACGTTAGTTTGTGGGTTCACTGTGCAAAGATTGATAAACCAATTGTAATTCTTGAGCACGATACTGTTATGGTTGAAAGATTCGAGCAACATCAAAGCTACAATTCAATAGTTTATCTTGGTGGTTCTGAGTGGGCTCAACAAGGTTGGAAGATATATCCAATTCCACCACACGCTTCTGAAGGACCAAATTATCACTTTATTTGTAGAGCACATGCATATAGTATTGACCCAGCCATGGCAAAAAATTTAATTTCCCACGTAATAAAAATGGGTATATGTGCACCTTTGGATATTATGCTGAGAGCTGACCTATTCAACATTACTCACCAAGGTTTGTATGCGTATGATGTGATGTCTGATAAAACAGATACAACGATAAAAGCCCGACCATTTGATGGTAGAACTACAAAAAGAAACGATAAATTAGAGGATTAGGTGTATTCTTGTTGTATATAAATACCATGAGAGAAATGGTTAGGAGCTGAAAATGGCTGTTCCTGCAACAAGAAATGAATTCAAAGAATACTGCCTTAGAAAACTTGGTAAGCCAGTTATTGAAATTAACGTCGACGATGACCAGATAGAGGATCGTATTGACGAAGCGTTGAAATACTACTGGGATTACCACTTCGATGGCACAGAGATGATTTATTACAAACACCAAATAACATCTCAAAATAAAACAGATCGCTACATTACACTTCCCGATAATGTGATTGGTGCTGTTCACCTGTTCCCTATTGGTGACCCCGCGGTTTCTAGTGATGATCTGTTTAACATCAGATATCAGATAGCTCTAAACGATTTATACACACTTACCAGCGTTTCAATGATTCCATACTACATGGCCATGGAGCATATTGCGTTCTTGCAGGAGATGCTCGTTGGTAAGCAGCCTATCCGCTACAATCGTCACCGTAATACACTCCACCTCGATATGGATTGGGAGAAGGTAAATGTTGGTGATTATATTGTTGTGCAGGCTTATCAGATTGTAGATCCAACAACCTATACTGATGTTTGGGGTGATAGATGGTTGCAAAATTACTGCACACAACTTATTAAACAGCAGTGGGGTTCAAACCTCACCAAGTTTGAGGGCATGCAACTTCCTGGTGGTGTGCAGTTCAACGGTCAAAAGCTTTACGATGATGCAACAGCAAAATTAGAAGAAATGGAGAAGGAGATGATCGACAACTTCTCATTACCAGTCATGGATATGGTGGGTTAGTTCGAAACTTTTATAAATACTCTCGTGATGTTTAATTTCAAGAGAGTAATATGAAAGAGAAATATGGGTTTGTTTATATTTGGAGAGACAAAAAACATAACAGATATTACATTGGATCACATTGGGGCACCATAGACGATGGTTATGTTTGTAGTTCTGATTGGATGAAGAAAGCTTATAAGCGCAGGCCACAAGACTTTAAGCGTCGGATATTAGAACACGTGGAAGCTAGCAGAGGTGATTTGTTGGCAACTGAATATAAATGGTTAAGCATGATTAAGGAAAGTGAGCTTGGTAAGCGATACTATAACTTAAATAACTATTTGAATGGTCATTGGACCACAGACAGTGAAAAAAGATTAACAGTTAGTGAAAAATTATCGCGTGCTCAAAAGAAAAATTTTGAAGATCCAGAGTATAAAGCACGATTTATGGAAACAAGAAAAAACTTGCCTCCACAAACAGCTGAAACAAGAGAAAAAAGAAGAGTATCAATGCTAGGTAAAAATGTTGGTCGACCAAAAACAGAAAAGTTTTACGAGAGCCGTAAAAAGCTAAGAGGTGTTTGCAAACATTCCCCAGAACACATACAGCATCTAAAAGAGACAAGCACTTTTAAAATGTTAAATAAAACAAAGGTTGTTTGCAAAATGTGTGGTACAGAGGGTAATGTGGGAAATATTGCTCGTTACCACAATGACCGCTGCAAGCTTGCAGGAGTAATGTAATTGGCTACTAATTTCTACTTCAACAACTTTCAATCAAGCCAGGAACAGCTACTCATTGAAAACCTTGTTATCGAGTCTATTAAGATTTATGGACACGATGTAAAATACATTCCACGAGTATTACAAAACAAGGACAAAATTTACGGTGAGGATAAACAGACCTCAAAGTATATCAATGCTATTGAAGTAGAAATGTATATCAAAAATGTTGAGGGGTTCCAAGGTGAGGGAGACTTTCTTTCAAAGTTTAACTTACAGATCCGCGACCAGATTACCTTCACAATAGCTAGAAGAACATTTGGTGATGAGGTTGGAAGTATAATGACACTAGATCGTCCGCGCGAAGGTGATCTTGTGTATTTTCCACTGAACAAGAAAGTATTTGAGATTAAATTTGTAGAACACGAATCAATATTTTATCAACTTGGTGCGCTTCAAATGTTTGATCTCAAATGTGAGTTATTTGAATATAACGGCGAAGTGTTTGAAACGGGTGATTCAGAAATTGACGCTCTTTATGAAAACAACTTCCTCGGTAAACCTATTTCTGAACCAATTGTCACTGATGATAGATACGAGAATACAATAATAACACAGGCTGGGGATGCCCTTGCAACGGAAGGGGAAGCAAGTATCGAAGAGATTGATCCAGCAGCTGAAAACATTACAATACAAAATGAGGCTGCTGGTTTCCTTGATTTCTCTGAAACAAACCCATTTAGTGAAGCAGGGAGATTTTAATGTTTGGTAATAAGTTTTATCACGGATCTATTCGTAAGTATGTTACTCTTTTTGGTACGTTGTTCAATGATATTGAAATAGATCGTGTTGCTTCTGATAACAGCGTGTACCAGACAATTAAAGTGCCGATTGCTTATGGACCTAAAGAAAAAGTTCTAGCAAGACTTGATCAGGATCCAAATCTGAATCGTAAGTATGCTGTATTGCTGCCAAGAATGTCTTTTGAGCTGACAAACATAAACTACGCAAGTGAAAGAAAGCTCCCTACAATTAATCGAAACGTGAATACAGCAGCAACCACATCTAAGAGTCTGCTTTATCAGTACAACCCAGTTCCTTATGACTTCATGTTTACACTTAGCATTATGGTAAAGAATGCTGAGGATGGGACAAGAATTCTTGAACAAATTCTTCCTTATTTTACTCCAGAATGGACTCCAACAATCAATTTGATACCTGAAATGGGTATCAACATGGATATCCCTGTAGTTCTTTTGGATGTTGTGTCACAGGATACATATGAGGGCAATTTTGAGGATAGAAGAAGCTTAATTTGGACATTAAACTTTCTTCTCAAAGGTTACATCTTTGGTCCAGTGAGAAAAACTGGAATTATCACTCTTGCAAATACAAATTTCTACGATGCAACGCTGTATGATGATATTAACACTGCACCCGGTAATACTGAGCTTTTAGAAGGTTTTGATATTATACCTGGTTTAACTGCTAACGGGCAGCCAACATCAAATAGTTCTCTTTCAATAGATAGAGACGAGATTGCTGCTAATGATAACTATGGATATATTGTTACTAAAACATGATGGATAATGATAAGATTGCTGAGTCTCTTGATTTAGAGCCTATGGAACAACAGCCAGTGGAGGTTGTTCCTGAAATTATATCAAGCAATGTTCAAGATGATTTTGATTTTGCTCGAGCAAATATGGTCAATATCATTGAAAAGGGACAAGAAGCACTCAACGATATATTGAGTGTTGCTCAGCAATCACAACAGCCAAGAAGCTTTGAGGTTGTTTCAGATCTAATTAGAACCATAGCGCAAACAAATAAAGATCTTCTTGAGCTCTCAAAACAGAAAAAAGAAATTGAAAAAACTGATGGACCTAAAACCGTCAACAACAATCTTTTTGTTGGTAGTACATCAGAATTATTAAAAATGTTAAAGCAGAACAATGAGCAGTGAAGCCTATCACGGTAATAGACACTTAAAGAAAACCGATGTAGCAATCCAGTTTTCACAAAAAGAAGTCAAAGAGTTTGTCAAGTGTTCTAAAGATCCCATCTACTTTATAGAAAACTACGTTAAAATTGTCAACGTAGATAAGGGTCTTGTCAACTTCAAACCGTATGAATACCAGAAAAGAATAATAGAGGCGTCGGTAGCTGAGCGTTTTGTTATCTGCAAGATGCCCCGACAGTGTGGTAAAACCACTGCTATTGTTGGCTTGATGTTGTGGTATGCTTTGTTTAACGAAGATTATTCCATTGCAATTCTTGCACATAAGTTGAGTCAAGCACAAGAAATTATGTCAAGAATTCAGCTTGCGTATGAAAGCTTACCTAAATGGCTTCAACAGGGTATCGTTGAATGGAACAAACGTAATGTCGAGTTGGAAAACGGTTCTAAGATACTAGCTTCTTCAACAACAGCAAGTGGTGCTCGTGGTGGATCGTTCAACCTAGTTTATCTTGATGAGTTTGCATTCGTTCCAAACAACATCCAAGAAAAATTCTTTAGTTCAACTTATCCAGTTATTTCCTCTGGTCAAACAACCAAGGTGTTAATTACATCAACACCAAATGGTCTAAACCTGTTCTACAAATTGTGGCGTGAGTCTGAACTTGGTCGGAACGATTATAAGAGAATATCAATTCACTGGTCGGATACACCGGGTCGTGATGAGAAATGGAAAGAAGAAACTATCAGAAACACGAGCTACGAACAGTTTCGTGTCGAGTTTGAAACAGAATTTGTTGGTTCATCATCAACACTAATCCACCCCGATATTTTGAGAACACTGATATCTGAGACGCCTGTGCAAATGCATGGCGACATAAAGATATATCACGAGCCTCAAAGAGATCATACCTACTTTATGGTGGTTGACCCTTCAAGGGGTGTTGGTAAGGATTACTCAGTGTTTACGATCTTTGATGCCACTGAAGTGCCTTATAAGGTAGCTGCTATCTATAGATCTAATGATATATCTCCTCTGCTGTTACCAGCAATTATACAGACAGCCGCAATAAAATACAACAGCTGTTATGTTGCCGTCGAGACAAACGATAACGGCCAGCAAGTTGCAGACATTCTACACTACGATCTTGAATATGAAAATGTGTTAACTACTTCTACAGACGATCGATCCGGTGTACAGATGATTTCAGCAGGGTTTGGTGGTACTACAAAGCTTGGTGTGAGAACTACTAAACAAACAAAGAAGTTTGGGTGTTCAATATTTAAATCATTAGTAGAAAACCAAAAGATTATATTAAACGATGATACAATCATTTACGAGCTGATGAGATTTGTAGCAGTCAAGAACTCTTATCAGGCAGAAGATGGAAACGATGATACAGTGATGTGTTGTGTGATTTTCTCGTGGATCACTCAACAACAATACTTTAAAGATATTACAAGTGTTGATATTAGAAAGATACTTCAACAAGAAAAACAACAACAAATTGAGGAAGATACAATTCCGTTCTTTCTTTCTTCGGAAGATTTTGCTGAAGAGTCAAACACAGTTATCGCAGTAAACAACGACAAATGGCTAATGTTTTCATAAAATAGTGAATTTATAAATAACTATAACTTGAGTAAAATCTAGTAATACAACGCTTTTTTGAGGAGAAATGACATGCCATTTCAAGTTAGTCCTGGTGTAAACGTAACAGAAATCGACCTAACTACGGTTGTTCCAGCAGTATCGACAACCGAAGGTGCGATTGGCGGCGTTTTTAGATGGGGACCTGTTGGCGAGCGCGTTCTGGTTTCATCTGAACAAGAATTAGCAGCGCGCTTTGGTAAGCCAACCACATTTAACGCCGAAACATTCTTTACTGCAGCAAATTTCTTAGCATACGGCAATAAGCTCTATGTTTCACGTGCAGCAAACACTACAAGCAATGAGAATACAATCCTGACAGTTACAGCTGCTGCAACTACATTTGCAAATAACAGCACTGTTTATCAGCGTGATGCAAGCGGTGCAAACATTGCTATTGGCACTGTGGTGCTTGCCAACTCAACAACGCTTTCAGTTAATGTCAGCACGATGCAAGGCTTCTTCGCAACCTATACTGGTTCAAACACAAGCCTGATGCTGACTGATGGTTCAAACACAGCAACCGTTTCTGCTGTTACTGAAGATCCAACCGTTTCTAGAAACGCTGTTGCTTCTTCAGGCCTGCCATCACATATCAACTCGTTCATCATCAAGAATGAAGATAGCTACAATGCTAAAGATGCAACTGGTGATTTTTCAACAGCAGATTCAGACACGCTGTATGCTGCCAAATATCCTGGTTTGATTGGTAATTCAATAAAAGTATCCGTTTGCGATTCTTCTTCAGCTTTTGAATCTACTATTACAGCAAATGCTGGTATTTCTGTTAGCGTTGGTTCTAACACACTAACGATTGCAGTTACTGGCGCAAATGCAGCTTCTAATGCTGCTGTAACAGCAATTATCAATAGCCTGACTGTTGGCGATGTAGTTACCCTTGGTAACACATCAATCGGTAAGCAGACTGTAAACATCACTTCTATCGGATCGCTTGCAGCAAACGCAACCACATCTTACGTTCAGCTGGGTCTCGAGGATCTGTACGCTCTGTCAACAAACTTCTCAGCAACCTCTGTAACAAGAAACTGGGAATACTTCAATAGCGTCGATAAAACGATTGGTACGTCTGAGTTTGTTACCTCGCAAGGTAACACAGCTGCCAGCGACGAGATTCATGTTGTTGTTGCTGATGAAGATGGTCTGATTACTGGTGTTCCAGGCACTATTCTTGAGGTGTTTGAAGGTCTTTCTCGTGCAACAGATGCAAAATCAGCTGACGGTGCAACGATTTACTACAAAGACGTCATCAACCAAAACTCACAGTATGTTTGGTTTACTAATGATCGCGGCAATGCTGCATCAGCTACTGCCCTGTTAGTTGCTTCATCTACCAACACAAAACCACTTTCAGTTTCGTTTGTTGGTGGAACAGATGGTTACGGTGAAACAAACTGCCCAATCAACATCCTCACAGCAGCTTACGATATGTTTGCATCTGCTGAAGAGGTTGATGTTTCGTTGATCCTTCAGGGTAAAGCACGTGGTGGTACAAATGGCGAGCAGCTCGCTAACTACATCATCGATAATGTTTGCGAGTCAAGAAAAGACTGCGTTGCATTTATTTCACCTGACCGCGCCGATGTTGTTTCAAACCTTGGTAGTGAAGCAAATGATGTTGTAACATTTAGAAATTCATGCCGCTCAACATCTTATGCTGTTATCGACTCAGGTTACAAGTATCAATACGATAAATACAACGATGTTTACCGTTACATTCCATTGAATGGCGACATGGCTGGTCTTGCAGTACGTACTGATGAAACGCGTGATCCTTGGTTCTCACCAGCCGGCTTCAACAGAGGTCAAGTAAAGAATATCATTAAGCTTGCATTTAATCCAAACAAAGCAGCTCGTGACATTCTGTACAAGAACGGTGTTAACCCAGTTGTTACTTTCCCAGGACAAGGTTCTGTTCTATTCGGTGATAAGACATTGCTTGCTAAACCAAGCGCATTCGACCGTATCAACGTTCGTCGTCTGTTCATCGTTCTAGAAAAATCTATCGCGACTGCTGCTAAGTATCAGTTGTTCGAGTTTAACGATGCGTTCACTCGCGGTCAGTTCAAGAACCTAATTGAACCGTTCCTACGTGACGTACAAGGTCGTCGTGGTATTACTGACTTCCTAGTTAAGTGTGATGAGTCTAACAACACTGGTGAAGTTATCGACCGTAACGAATTCGTTGCCGATATCTTCGTTAAACCAACTCGTTCTATCAACTTTATTACTCTTAACTTCGTTGCCGCTCGTTCTAGCATCGCCTTCAGCGAGATCGGTGGCTAATATGAATTGGGGAGGAAACTCCCCAATTTAAACGAATAAATAAAGGTAATAACAAGGAGATTTAAATGGCAAATATTGCTGACTTTAAAGCCCAGATGATCGGTGGTGGTGCACGTCCTAACCAATTCCGCGTTGAATTGACTTTCCCATCATTCGTTACTCTAGGTGTTATTGCTGGTCAAAGAGCACAGTTCCTATGCCGTGCTGCTTCCCTACCAGCTTCAACTATTGAAACAATTTCTATCCCGTATCGTGGTCGTCCAGTGAACTTCGCTGGTGAGCGTTCATTCCAACCATGGACTGTTTCTATTTACAACGATACTACTTTCAACATCCGTAATGCTCTTGAGCAATGGCAATCTGGTATTCAACAATACAATACAACTAATGGTCGTACTAACCCTACTGACTATCAAGTTGACTTGTCTGTTCACCAGCTAGACCGTAACGGTGCAACTATTAAATCTTACAAGTTCACTGATGCGTTCCCAACTAACATTGGCGCGATTACTCTAGACTACGAACAACAAAACGCTATTGAACAGTTCGACGTTGAATTCGTATACAACTTCTTCACTTCTAACGAAGGTGCTGGTGCTAACTTTGGTATCAACACTACAATCAATACTCCAATTGGTTCTTTCCCAGTTTAATCTAGAAGAAGGATAACTTTATAATGCAGCTTTTTGGGTTTGAAATTAAACGTAAAAAGGATGATCAGGTACTGCCGATTTCATCGGTGGTACCACCATCCAACCAAGATGGCTCTACTGTAGTAAACACTGGTGTTAATGCTGGTGGTTACTATGGTATGGTTGTCGACTTAGACGCATCCTTAAAAAACGAAAACGATCTTATTCGTCGTTATCGTGAAGTGTCTCAATATTGCGATTGCGATGCAGCTATTGAAGACATTGTTAATGAAGCACTTATTTCCGATGAAACAAAACGTCCAATCGAAATTATCTTGGATGACTTAAAAGTTTCAGCAGGTATCAAGAATAAAATCTCAGACGAATTTACTGAAGTATTGCGTCTGTTAAAGTTTAACGATAGAGGGCATGAAATTTTCCGTCAGTGGTATATCGACGGTCGCCTATACTATCAAATCCTATTTGACGAGAATAATGTCAAAGCAGGTATCGCCGAACTACGTTATATTGATCCACGTAAGATTCGCAAGATTAAAAATATCAAGAAAGAAAAGACTCCACAGGGTGTTGAAATTATCAAGACCATGGAAGAGTTCTACCTTTACAACGATAAAGGTATGAGCGAGCAGTCAACACAAGGTGTTAAATTACCTATTGATTCCGTCGTACACTGCCCGTCTGGTGTTCTTGATATGAACTCTGGTATGATGCTTTCTCACTTACATAAAGCAATTAAACCAGTAAACCAGCTAAAGATGATCGAAGACTCTTTGGTTATCTACCGTATTTCCCGTGCACCTGAACGTCGTATTTTCTACATTGACGTTGGTAACCTTCCTAAGCTGAAGGCTGAACAGTACGTTAATGATATCATGAACAAGTTCCGTAACAAGATTGTTTATGATGCAACTACTGGTGAAACTCGCGATGACCG
>OGWF01000024.1_pt1 | contig 26129 bp, 31 predicted proteins | sample 1575951 | NCBI WGS metagenome assembly OGWF01 (sample SAMN07581523, study PRJEB24739) | freshwater metagenome | place: Singapore | collected 2015-01
TCATTTCATTTTATTGTGAGCAAAGTTAGCAACTTTCTGCATGTGATAATGTGATGATGAAACCATATTGTTTATTTTCTTTTTGTTTTCATCATTTACTTTATCATGTACGGCAAGAATAGCACTTGCGGTATAGTGGTCTACTTTACTAGCAGAACCATCACGGTGATTTACCACACCATGTTGCTTACTGTCTCTAATCTTTTTAAGTTGTTCAATACCGTGAACTGCTTCATCTAATTGGGTTTCTTCAGCTTGAATAGGAGTATTGATTTCATCTGTAGAATAAGGAATGGAAAAATATTTTCCAATTCTATCATTATAGTATAGGGCAATTCGTGTATCATTAGAGAACATACGAATTGCTTTACGTTTTAAAACTAATACAGCAGGAGGATCAAAATGAGTTTGTTCTTCAATAATTTCTTCGTTTTGTTGTTCGGGATCACCTTTAGTTGGATTCATCACAACTCGGTGTGCCCTAACTTTTCTACCTGAAGGAGAAATCTTATAATCAGAAGTATCAACAATACCTTCTTCCAAATCTTCTCTAACTACTTGTTTAACCTTTTGAGAGATTTGTTTGTTATTAGAAATGATATCTACCATCCTATTGAAAAGATTTTGTAGAATCATTTTGTCCGCATTATTAAACTGAGGACGGTCGTCTTGCATCTTGTCAAGTATTTTATGTATGCGTTGCATCTGTGCCTTGTTTGCAAGACCAGCACGAACCAAAGCGTCAAACTTTGAATAGTCTGATTTTTCTTCTTCAATTAAAACTGAAGGTTCTTGCTTAAACTGTCCTAGTGATTTCATACTGTTTCTGAGTTATCTACTGATTCCGATTCATCACCGGTTTTAAAAATAGAAGATGCAATCTCTTTTTTGTAAGCATCTAAAGCTTCAAAAGATTTATTACCTAGAACACCTTCTAAGGTTTCTTTAGCAGCAGAAGAATCTCCTGCTGCCAATTGGTCGATAAACTGACGAACGTTTGACATATTATATCCTTTTTGTTATTTATCTATTTATACCCATTGAATATTTTTCTACTTCCGAATCTAACTGTGGTGTTAGGGATTCTGTTGTAGGATTTTCAACGGTATTATCCACTGGTTCTGGACCTTGTTGAGGGTTCTGAGCATCTTGTGCTTGTTGAAACAAATCTACAGAACCGTCTTCTTCCATTTCTTTGTCCATTTCCTCAATCTGTTCATCAGACATGGCAAGAACATTCTTCTTAACCCAAGTTTGAGAGAAATATTTACCAATATATGGATCCAACATTTGTAATGTAGTTACTCGCTCACGCAACAACTCAGCTTCACGTAGTTCGGTAAAGTTGTTATCTTTCTTATAGTCATAATAAATGTCTTCTTTAAATTCATCCCATTCTTCTTGTGAACAGATGCCTTTTAAAGACAATTGAACACGCAAAGCATTATCAAAGATTTGAGAAAACTTATTACGTAGTCTAACAACAAATTTAGCAAACTTTAATTCGTCACGGGTAATTTCAGTAGAACGACCAAGAGAGGCAAAGCCGCCGCCTTGTGGTTCTAAACGTGAATAAGGGACATTTAATGACTGTAAAAGTTTCTTTTTGAAATAATCAACGTCTTCAATTTGTCCAAGGTTTTGACCAGCAGGCAATGTTGTAATCTCTGTGCCTTTACCACCTTCACGGCGAGGCAACCAAAAATCTTCCAACATAGACATGTGTTTACGGTCATCACGCAATTCACCAGTGTTTGCATCGTAAACCATCTTGTTACGATACTTAATCATAATGTCACGCAGATATTGTTCTGCTTTACCTTTTGGCAAGTTACCAACGTCAATGTAGAATACACGGCGTTCTGGTGCTCTTGATAAACGGTAAATAACTACCGCATCTTCAATCATACGCAACTGATTCAGTGGCTTGATTGCTTTATGCAGGTAAGAAATGACAAATGTATTTTTTGCATCCATCAAACCAGAGTTGACGTTAATAACGGCATCTGGAGCAATTCTTAGTGATGGATTAATACCAGCGGTATATGTTTGAGTTGTTGACCCACGGTCGTTATAAACGTAGTATTCTGCTATAGATTTAATGACCATAGCATTTGTTTTTGGGTCACGGTCTTTATTGATTTCACGTACTTTACGAATCTTACGTGGATCAATATATCTTAATTCTTGAATACCCTCTTTAGGGTTCTTTTCATTTACAATTATGTGAAAGTAAATTCTACCGTCAATGTACCATCTTTTGAACAGGTCGTCAGCTAAGTTATTGAAGTTAAGTAGTCTTTGTATATTATCAAATTCTTCAATAATTTTCTTTTTAATGGATTCTGGTTGTTTTAAATTGTCTAAGTTTAATGTAACAACTTCACCAGATTCGTCATGTGTAATAGCTTCATTAACAATATCATCAATAGCTGCTTCTAACTCTGGATGATTAGACATTTCACGGTATCGTGTGATTAACTCCAGCTCGTTACGAACCGAGCCTTCTAGGTCCACATAGGTACCGTAGTAAGCGTTTTGAGTAATCGTAACCGCACCATCGTCTAGTGCGTTGGTAGGCAAGGCAAAAGAACGTTCTTCAGGTTTTTCGACCTGAACAACATCCTTTTTACCTAAGGTAAAACCGAATAGATTTATAGCCATTAATTATTCATCCTAAAAATAAGAGAGAAAGGCCGAAGCCTTTCTCTTTACAGCACATTAGTATCTGCGGATTCCCACCATTGGTAGGAAAGAGTCACAGAAAATTCTTCAATAGTATCATTAGAGCCCCAGTCAACGTCAATTGGAGTAACGTCTGTTGGGAACAGGCCAATAAATTTATATTTTTTGATAGCATCACCACCTTTAGCAAACTGTGTAACAGTACCGTCAACAGTGTAGCTAGAAGGATTTAGTGCTGCTGGGTTACGGATATTTAGACCGTGACTGTTGATACCAGCCATCCAACGTTCAAATGCGTTACGAACTGAGAAATCTTCATCGTTAATAACGGTAATTGTCCAGTCGGTGAAAGTTCTGTTACCAACAAATTTTAATTCACGACCAAAATATTGCACAGGCACAACACCAAGTGTTGCACCAGGCAATTGAGCAGTCTTACACATGAATGTAAGTTTTTGCTGAGCGTTCTCTGGTAAAGCGAACGCAGGGAAAGGCATAGAAACCTCAAATAGGTTAGGACGAGCGCCGTCACCTACTAGTTGGGATCTAAACTGATTTACATTAAAAGCCATTTAAGTTCTCCTGTATTCTCTTATTTAGATTTGACGGCCAACGATTTCATCAAAGGCAACGCCGGAACGTACAGCTACAAAGTTCAACTGAATGTAGTTGATAGAACGAGCAGGCTTGATGTAGATATCGCCAACGAATTCGTTACGGTCGATGATTTCTGGTGTGTTGTTTCTTTCGTCACACACAACACGGAAATCGGTAATACCACGGCGACCTTGTACGTCACGTAGGAAAGGTTCAACCAAGTTTACAAACTGAGCACGGGTAAATTGGTCATTGAACTCAAACAGAGAAGAACGAGCAGCTCGAGCAATTGCTTTTTCCAGTGTGATAAACAGACGGCGAACGTTGATTCTGTCAAATGCAGAAGGACGTGTTAATAGAGTCTTGTCACCAAACAGAATCGTACCTTCGCCTTGGAAAGTAACAACTGGGTTAATACCTTTGGTATATAAGTCATCACGGTCTGCCTTAGTTGGATTCCAAGACAACTTAACGATGTTACGAATTGTACCACGATTTAGACCAGCAGGCGAGAACCATGGGTCACGCTCAAGGTCAGTACGAGCACACAGACCAGCAATATCAGCGTTTAGTGGTACCCAACGATATACGTCATTGTATTTGTCATATTGATATTTCCAACCAGAATCCATAACTGCATAGTCTGATGAATTTACGGTTGCACGATAAGAAAGAATATCTGTTGCTTCTGAACCAGCATTATCAACAACATCTGCTTTTTCTGGAGACAGGAATACAACGCAGTCTTTACGAACTTTAGCAATATTATCAATTAGGTGGTTAGCAATAGAAGCATTTGCAGGACCAGAAACAAGTAGAGAAACATCTACAGAATCTGGATTTGCAACCAAATCATAAGAAGATTGAATATCGCCTGAAGTAACAACACCAACCGCACCATTTGACAGAGTTTGACCAATTACATTTGCCAAATTGTTAAAGGTTGTTGAAGAAGATGTGCCCCAGTTTAGAACGTTTCCAGACAGTTCTGGATGTGACAACCACCAAATATAGTTTGAACGATTATTTAAAACGTCTTTGTAGTAGTTTGTTGTTCCGTCAGGATTCTTAGCATCAGAAGCCTTAGAAACGAAAGCAAATTTTTCCAAGATTGTGTTTGCAGTACCAGTAAATTTAGCACCAGCATCAATAACAACAATGTGCAGTTCGTCATTAGAACCGCCAGCTGCATCAACGTAATCGGACGTAGCAGGAGCGTCAGTAAAGTCGCCTGCATATGCCCAACCGGTATAGGTATTGCTATCAACAATTTCAACTCTTAGAGAATTACCTAGTTCTCCAGCAAATTTTGCGGCAAAACGACCATAAGTATTTGCGCCGCCGGAATGGTTACTATTGTAATCGTCAAGATTTTCGATTAGAACGCCGCCGCCGGTAGAAGTAGCATTACGTGAAGTTGCTGTGTTTGCGGCACGAACAACCTTTAGATTATTGGAATAAGCGAGGAAGTTAGCTGCTGAGAACCAATATTCATAGTTGTCATCAGTAGGGTTACCAAATTGAGCTGCAAGACGCACCTCATCGGATACTGTAACAACTTGATTAACTGGACCCCAGGCAAATTTTCCCGCAAATGCGCCAACAGAGGACGCAACGGAAGGCACTACTGTAGTTAGGTCAACTTCAGATACATTAATGCCAGGTGAAAGCTGAAACGCCATGGATTTCTCCTTTAGTTATATGTAGAATCAATTTTGTTGATTTTGATTCTCTATTTAGTATTTTCACAAACTTGAGTTTAAATAACCGGGTGGAACTTGAATTTCTTCTTTTTTGTAGTTTGACCATAAATCGTTAGATTCCAGGACAACTTCCTCTTGTTGACCGTCATCTACGAATCCAACCGGCAACATTTCTTCCTCAATCTGTTTAATCTTTTTCTCATACATAATCTTTCTCAAATCCTTATCTGTGATTTCTCTAAAATATGGATTTGTAGTCAACCACCCAAACAAAACTAAAGGCATTACTAAATCATCATGGTAACCTTCATCCGCAGCATAGCTGCCCTTAGTCTCAATAAATGTAGATATTTCTGATATGATATCAGCATCAGGTATGAGAATCTTCTTTTCTTCAACCAAAGATTTAAAGTTGAAGCATCCAATTCTTTTTACCTTCTTATCGGTATTTACACCGAGCGAAGTTTTGCCAGCACCCGCAAAGCCACCGGAAATCCTCTGTCCTTTGGCATCTCTATGGACAAACAGAATATTTTCATATTCATATTCTTGGTATAGAATGTGAGCAACCTGTTCGGACGAGTTGATTTCCACAAGTGTATAGGCATTATTATATTCTTTGGCAACCCTATAAATTACCGAAGGATACAACATGGGCGCAATTTGGTTGTCTCTATATTTAGCGACAACTTTATATGGTAATTCCGTAACGTCAATAACTACAAAAGCAGAGTAATCTCCACCAACACCCTTGGCAGTATCAGCAACAATTACGTAGTTTCTGTCCTTTTCTGCAAAATCATATACATCCAATCCATCTTTTTGATACTCTGGATTATCAAAGGACATTTGTTCAATAATGTCCGAACGAATAAGTGTAAGGGCGGAACCGAGAAACTTACACAAGACCTCTTGGTTATATTTGAGTTCACCAAGTTGTCGTAATTGTTCTTCTGCCCACTTTTCATCACGGCCTGGAATTTCCCAATAAGGAATAAACATGTTAACAAAGTCGTTTCTGCCATTGACAGAATCATTCCAGAACTTCCAGAAGTGGTTGTAACCAAGTGGTGTAGAAGTTATCAGAATCTTTGTTGTAGTACCAGCAGAAATAACAGGATAAACCGCAGCAAAGAACGCATCAGCAATGTTGTTTGGAATAATTGCCGCTTCGTCAATATACAACATGTTTACAGATTTACCACGAATACCAGATGCAGTCGTAGCAGATGTGAATACTTTAGAACCGTTTTCTAGTTCAACGTCACCTTTGTTCCAAGTCTTAACCCCTTGTTGCATCCACAAAGGAATGTTTTCATACATCAACTGGTAACGTGACATAATTTCACGAGCAGTAGATGATTTGTTGGCAAGAATAGCAACAGACTTAGATTCTTGGAATAATGTATACCACAAAATGTATGCCGCAGCAGAAGTTGTTTTGCCTTGCTGTCGGCCTTCCATCAAAATAACCTTACGGTTTTCGTGGATTAATTTTATTTTATTTTTCTGACAATCATATAACTTGAATGGTTGAAGACCATGGTCAAGTGTAACAATATAACAATAATTGTCAATAAAATAAACTGGATCTTCTGAGCATCTTTTATACTCTAAAATCTGCTCTTCGGTAAATGATATAGGTATGCCAACTCTTTTTAAGTTGGCATTTCCAAGATAACTTGTGTCCATTAATTACTTAGTAATGCTGCTTAGGAACCAGTCGTGTTTTGTATGTTGGTCTAAAAGGTCTTGTAAGAAGTTAGAAATAGCAGGTTCGTTTGCCTGGTCTGCAAGAACAATACCAGCACGAATCTGAACAATCATTCTTTGATTATCTTTTTGCAATTCTCGCATCATTTCGATTGGTTGAGGAATAATAGAAACCTCATCAACAGCAGACAACTCCACCATTCTTGATAAACCAGTTGGTGCAAATGCTTTTAACATACGAATCTTTTCAGCAATAATATCAGTATTGTTCCAAACCGCAGTGTAAAAATCACCAAGGTAGGTGTGATATTGCACAAAATCTGGACCTTCTATGTTCCAGTGAAAAGAGTGTGATTTAAAATACAAACCGAAATTGGTTCCTAAAATAACTTTTAATTGTTGTACGAGTTGTTCCATTTCAACCTTCTTTTTTTATTAGTTTCATCAATTCTGCCGGAGTACCTACAAACACAGCCTTGTCGATATTCACATCTTTTGAACCGCCAGTTTCTTTTCCTGGCAACTGTAAATCCCTTTTTCGTTTTTGTAGTTCTAGTAGGTCTTTATTTAGTTCTGCCATGCTTTTTATCAGGGCACCGGCGACTTCGTATGCCCTTGGATGTTCTGAGTGTTTTGCAACCTGAAGAATTTCGTCAACAGCAGTGCTGCCTTTTTTGATTAATTCTTTGATGTTCTCTCTGGCAAAATCGGTGTCAGTCTCAACCGGATTGCCCGTTTCTACAACGGCAACAGCGTTTGATGTTGGTGTTTCGTTCAAATCGATTGGTTCAACATCAAAGATTTCGGATAATTTTTCATTTATCTTTTTCATTACTTATATTCAATAATTGATTCTGAGAATCCAAATTCATCATCAGGTTCAGAAGTTAATGGGTCTGGTTGAACAATAATCTTTACAGATTTTACAGGACCAGAATCCAATTTGGCAACGGTATATTTAGCGTGTGAATAATCGCCAACAATTACGTCACCAACCTCAAGTAGTTGGTTCAAATCACCGACAATCAAAGTACCCAAACTTGTGTTACTAAAGTAAATTACTCTGCCTTGAACATCTTTGTTTTCAACTCGGATTGTTTCTGCGGTGGCAAACACATTATTGCCATTAGCGTAATCAACATTTACCTGTTGCGCTTTCTTTTCTTGTTCATCAATATAGATGTTGGTAATTACAGAGCCGTATGAAACGCCACCAGGCGCAGAAGTGTTAGCATATGCAGCACCAATTAAACCAGAAACATTCTTTTTAACTGGAGGCCAAATCCATCCTTTAACAGTAAAATCTAGGTCCCAAATAATAAGTCTGGTACTCATCATGTCGCCTTCATATTCTGTATTGGTGTTAACAGAATTTAATATGATGGGCAGGTCATATTTTTTACCCATTTCATGGATAAAATCTACCGAAACAGTAAAGTCTGGAGTAAAAAATGGTAAAATTTGTTCTACAATTTGTGTACCGTCTTCGGTGTTTCTCACATAAATCGACACACTAAAATTAAAATCATACGGCACTGGTGCATATTGTGTTTTTAATCCGTCTGCCGTAGAATAACTAAAATTTTGTAGGGTTGTTACTTGTTTACGGGAATTGTCGTAAGATAGGCCATCAAGATTAAAAGAAATTCTTGGAACAACAGTAGCAACAGATTTAGTCAGGTGTGGGTCTGACATAATTCTAGTCATGTATTTTTCTTTTGCACCATAAGAAAGAGGAACTTTAAAGCGTTCTTGTTCTGCGCCGGCTTTATTATAGCGAACAACAGAAATATCATTAAACATAGTACCAAAGGCAACTACGATTTTTCTTATAGTTCGATTGTGGAAGTGTTTGTTGCCTAACATTATGCCTCACCAAATGGATTCTTTTCTGTCCAATCAAGAATACTGTCAGCTTCGGTTTCAATTCGAGCGTTATCTTGTATATCTTCAAAGGCATTATTCATAGTTTCGTCTTCACTGGAAGCAAGTATTGTTGCTGTAGCACCACTTGTTTTGCCTCTAATTACACCAGAACCAAATTCTCCATGTACTCTATAAACGTCTAAGTGTGAATTTGGTTCAAAAGAATATACTAATGCTTGAACCGTAGCATTGGCATATGTTTGACCAACGTAAACAATTTCGTCTTTTAGGAATTTACCAACAACGCTATCTAAAGAAATACGAGTTCTTGGATAACTATCTCTAATCTGAGAATCGATTTCGTTAATACCAGTTTCGATAATTTCGTTAGAAAACACCAACTGTTTCATCTTTAAACCATACACATAAACATTACCGCCACGACCTCGACCTAATGTATAAAACATTGCTTGGTCATTTTCATGTTCAACAAAAGTAATTTCAAAAAAGTTTTGTACCAAAGGAACGTATATTAAATCGCCTTCGTTTGGTCTAATCAAATCTGGAACAGTTGCAACAAATCGTCTACGAGAAACCAACATTTGCATTTCATCACGTATCTCTAAACCAAATTTAGAGATAAAATCGCCTTCTCCTTCCATACCTGTGACGTTTTCGAGGTACATCTCAATAGGATAAGCTTTACGATACTCTTTTACCGTGTTTTCACCATAAATTAAATCGTCTTGTGATGTGTTCATTCTTGGCAAGTAAAATACATCCATGCCATGAATCTGCATAGATTCTATGACCAAATCTTCTATTAGAAGTTGTTCAGATGTAATCTGATTCGCAGGAAAATTATTAAAATAAAAATTTGTAGGCACAACTTATCCTATAAAGATTTCGCTAGGCATACTTGTAGAGTTTATTACAAATTCTTCTAACTTTTCAATTTCTTCAACCGCTTCGTCGTGGATTTCTTTACCATTTAGCATAACGCCACCAGGTAATTGAACACCACTAAACTTTTTCAGGTTGTTACCCCATTGCAATTTAATTTTTGCAGTAGCATATGCTTTTAAGAATCTGTCATTCCAAACATCTGTGTTACCAGGAATAGTCATTGAGGCAGCTGCAACGTTAGAAGTTGGCGCACTAACCAATGTCATTTCTGTGGGCGATTTAATTTTATTGACTTGATATTGGACACCATCAAAAAGAACCATATCAAGCTCATTAATTTCTTTGTCAAATGTGGTGTTAGTTCCAATAACTGTATTGCTTGTAGTTGTAAGAGCAACTGTTCCTGTTAAATTGATAACATCAGGAATCATTTTTCTATAACATTCAACAACCACATACTCACCAACTTTTAAACTTCTACCCCAATCCACATCCAAAAACAGTTTGTTTTGTACACGGTTAAATCTAAATTGTGGTTTACCCGAAAACAACATTTGTAAAGTTGTTAAGTGTTGCATTGTAATTTCATAAGACACATAAGATACAGATGTAAAATCGTATAAGTCATGTAGTCTTAGTTGGTATCTCAGGTCAAACATATTGATTGATGAATTTGAATCATCAAAAGGCAAAACACCAGTCACAAAAATAACTGGATCGGGACAATAAATCCAACGTCTATCAATATCTGCTTGTGTTATCTGATGCTTTAAATATGTTTTTTCGGTGCCATCATAATGATAGTCATACCAAAAGTTTAAAGCATCATCAATACGGTCTTCAACCTGGTCATCGTCAACGTTAATTTCGATAACTGGCCATCCTAACTTTCTTAGGCAATATTCTTTAAATTGTTTTCTAGTTGCTGGAGCAGCCATATATTACCTTTAGAACGATGAGAAGAAGTAAACTTGTCCTGATGATGCTCCGCCGCCTGAACTGTTTGCAGCTGCTGTAACTCTACCATATGCATCAACTGTTAATGTTGGAGAGGTGTAAGTTGTGGCAGTTACTCCAGAAGTCGGCAATCTAGCTGCATTTAACGTACCTGAAGTAATATTGGTTGCGTTAGTTGTATCGGTTGTAGCAGAAGTAGCAAGACCAGAAACGGCCGCTGCTGCAATCGCAATCGAAGTATTTGTAACCGCAGTAATTCTGCCATATGAATCGACAGCGAATACAGGAACGATAGAAGCACTTGCATAAGTTCCAGCAGTAACACCGGAAGATGGTAATCTAGCCGCATTCAGTGTACCAGAACTAATGTTAGTTGCGTTAGTTGTATCGGTTGTAGCAGAAGTAGCAAGACCAGAAACGGCCGCAGCTGCAATCGCAACTGATGTATTAGATACAGATGTAATTCTGCCATATGTGTCTACTGCAAACACAGGAATAATTGAAGCGCTGCCATAATTTCCAGCAGTTACTCCAGAAGTTGGCAGTCTTGCAGAGTTCAGTGTACCAGCATTAATACTTGAAGCGTTTGTATAGTATGAACCTTGTTGTCCGTCAAGCAAATCGGCATCAAGACCAGAACCAGAACCATCAACAGCGATTAAAAAGTTCAACAACTGAGTATTAGAAATGGCGCCTGTTTGACCACCAACAGAAGTAATTTTAGCATCTGTGTAAGTTGTTGAAATAGAAGTTCCGTTCCAAGTTCCTGTGGTCACAGTACCTAGAGAAGAATAGTTTGCGGTTACAACGTTTGCTTTTGCTTCAGAAACCCAAATACCTGCAAGTCTAAATGATGAATTAGATGTGTTAATAAAAACGGACGCATCAGGTTCTGGCAAATAACCGTCAAAGAATTTCCAATAGTTATCGGACTGGTCACGGAAAACACCAGTGTGTTGATATACACCATTATTATAAGCACCAACAACACCCAAATCCGGATACGCATTTTGCGTAGCACCATCATTAAGATAAATCATATTATCTTTGATGGTTAAATTATTAGCATTTACTGTAGTTGTAGTACCAGATATTGTTAAGTTACCGGTAACAACAACATCGCCAGAAATCGTGCCACCAGCAGAAGCAAATTTTGTATTTGCAGTATTATAAGCGGAATTAGCTTTATCGTATGCGGAGTTAGCATGACCATATGCTGAATTGGCGTGTGTAAATGCCGCTGATGCATGTGTTACACCAGTATTTGCTTGTGTATAACCAGAATTTGCTTTATCATACGCTGAATTGGCATGAGTAAAAGCTGCATTAGCATGACCATATGCTGAATTGGCGTGTGTAAATGCCGCTGATGCATGTGTTACACCAGTATTTGCTTGCGAGTATCCGGAATTAGCCTTGTCATACGCTGAATTGGCGTGTAAGAAAGCACCATCAGCTTCAGCCAAAGCAGTATTTGCTTGTGTATAACCAGAGTTTGCTTTATCGTATGCGGAGTTAGCGTGAGCAGAAATGCCAGAAATTGAAGGAGTTCCTGTACCAAAATTAATATCTGTGGCACCAGAAATTGTTAAAATTCCGGCTGAATTTTGAATCTTTATGCCGTCAACGTCAACAGAACCTGGACCAACAAACAACGTATGGAATCTATTTGTAGCATTACCAATATTGGATGTTAACGTAACGTCAGGAGTAATGTGACCTGTAACAATAACGTTACCAGAAATTTTACCACCAGCAGAAGCAAATTTTGTATTTGCATGGTCATAAGCAGAATTAGCTTTACTATATGCCGAATTAGCATGTTCGTAAGCGGAATTAGCTTCTGTTAATGCGGTGTTTGCTTGCGAGTATCCGGAATTAGCCTTATCATACGCTGAATTGGCATGTGTAAACGAACCGTTTGCATGACCATAAGCACTATTAGCGTGTGTAAACGCAGCGTTTGTGTCTAAACTTCTGGATAATAAAGTACCACCTAATGTTGATCCATCATGCACCCTAATGGTGTTTAATGTTGTATCGATGGTGATTTCACCAACAGCACCAGTAAACGCTTGGTGTTCGGTTGATGTTCCTCTACGATATTGAATTTGGGTTGACATATTTCTGTTTTTCCTTACGTCTTGTATTTAGTTCAGGAAACTATTTGCCTATCTGTCATTCTACGCCAATTAGTTCCGTCAGAGAAAGCTATAACTGCGCCGCCAGCCTCATCACTAACAAATACCATCTGTGCAGCTGGGTTAGCGTTTGGTAATGTAGCAACCGTATACGATGGTAATATTAACGTGCTTGGAGTTAATATACCACTGATAGTCAGTCCGCCCAAATTCAAGGACGATGATGCTACATCAATTATTGACCCTAAATCATTAGAATCTACGACTTCACCCAATGTAGTCCCAAAATCCGCACCATCGACAAATAGAGATGCCGCTTCAATCTGTGCGGAGATTGTTATTGATTGTGTGCTGGCATTTGTGGTTATTGATAAACCTGAACCAGCAATTAGTGTTAATGAAGATGTGTTTGAATTAGCAACAAGACTCGATTCGCCAGGAACAACTATTGTCGAAAATGAATTTGTTATTGGTGTGGAATTGGCCTTGTCATAGGCTGCTTGTGCAAGAGTGTTACCAGTGTTAGCCTTTTCAAACGCAGCATTAGCATGATTAAATAAAGAATTAACTGTTGGCACAACATTTAATGAACCAACAGTTAATCCGCCACCAACAGTTAATATACCGGTGGTTTTATTGAATGTTAAATTTGATGATGCACCAAGGTCGCCAGAATCATTGAATTGAAGTTCCCCATCCAAGCCTGAAGGCCCAGTGTATCTTTCCATAGCAAGTATACTACCGTTGGGATGTTTGTAAAATATCTTCCCATCGTTAGTGTTAATGGAAATTTCACCGTTAGCTAATACTGACGGTGTATTTCCTGATACTTGCGAATGTTTTAATTCAATAATTGTGTTTGACATTAAAAGGTGCTACCATCGTTCGGTTTCTCTATATACGAAGTAATAGTAGATTCAACCGGTTCAACGGGCACTTCTAATGTCTTAACAACTACTGGTTCTGGTGGCTTGTAAGAAGGATTGATTTTTTTCAATTTACTTTGAGCAACATTTTCTTCCAGGATTCTAATGTAATCTTTCAATTCATTAATTTCCTCATTTTTTTGTCGCTCAACAGTTTTTACTTCTTCTTTCTTTTCTTCAAGCTCTTTAGTAACTCCAGCGAGTTTTTTCATTGTGTCGTTTAATGCCGTCTGAATTCTACTCTTTTCTTCATGGGCAGAAGTATTCTGTTCTGCCTTCATCTTATAAGTTTCAGCATCCCTAATCTGGTTGGCCAAAGTTTCCAACTGATTTTGAAGCCTTCTATTCGCATCTTCTAACTCAGATTTTTCTTTACCAAAATTTTCAGTAAGTTTAATCTGAGTTTGAAAAACGAAGTTCTGCTTAATAATAGCCATTAGGTTATCAAGCAGAATCTCCTGATAAGCATTACTAAATTCAACGCTCATAATATTTTCCTTTCACGCAATAATATAGTATTTAGAATGTTCCTCCGGACAACATTGTAAACGTTGGAACGCCAGATGCATTAATTGTCAAAACGTGTCCTTCAGTTGAAGAAGAAGCGGTTGTTACTCCACTTGTTCCTTGACCCAACAGAACGCCATTTGTTGTCAACGATGCGACACCAATACCACCACGTTCAACAGGAAGAATACCAGAAGTAATCTGTGTGGTTCCAATTGAAATATTTGCAGTGGTTAGAGCAGTCAGTCTTCCATATGGGTCAACAGAAATCGATGTGACTGTGTTGGAAGAAGCAAGAGTACCAGTTTGTACATAAGAAGAATTTGCCAGAGTAGCAATCTTAGAACCATCAAACTGAAGCATTGCTCCAGTGGTGTAACTATCGTTATTTGTACCACCTCTTGCAATAGAAACCAAACCAGAAGTAACTTGAGAAGCATCAATAGAGATTGCTGTGTTAGTTACACCAGTTACACGGCCATAAACGTCAGTTGTGATTACTGGAACATGAGAAGCGTTTGCATATGTACCAGCAGTATTTGTATTTGCAAGTGTCTGAACAGCGCCAGTTCCGTTACCCAACAGAATTTGACCAGATGCAAGAGTACCAACACCAAGACCACCGTCTGCAACGTTAATTGGAGCAGATAGTCCAGAAACTGTACCACCAGTTAGATTTGCTTCTAATGTAGCAAGACTAAACGCAGCAGTATTAACAGTGTTTCCAGCACTTGGTTTCTCAGTACCACCAGTCAACAGTTTGTATTTGCCGTCAGTTGCATCACGCATCAAAGTGGTATACTTGGTTGTACCGTCATTGTACTGACCAAAGAAACCAATATCAAGTGCATCAGCAACGTTATTTGCAGCTAACTGAATCAAAGAGTCTTCAGTTACGATTGTTTCAACGTCTTGGGTAATTGTGTTACCAGAAACAACTAAGTTACCAGTAATCGCAAGGTCGCCGCCAATTGTTTGGCCACCAGAAGTTCTGATTACTGTGTTATCAACATCAAACGTTACGGAGTTAGTTGATGAATTTACTGTAGAAGTAACACCATCTCCACCAACAAAGTTTAGAGTATCAGTCAACAAAGCAATAGAGTCTGTGCCCGTGTCGCCAGTAATATTAAGATTTGTAGCAATCGAAACGTTTGCAGCAGAAGTTACTCGACCGTCAACGTCAACCGCAAAGGTAGGAATCTGTGTAGCGCCACCATAAACACCAGCGGTAACACCAGTGTCGGTAAGTTCAAACGTAATATCTGCGTTTGCAGTACCATTGAAAGAAACGGAACCAGTACCATCTCCAGAGATATTAATCCAACGGGTATCTCTTAGTTGTGTAGCGGATGTTGCATTACCTGCCAAGTTAGCAGTGATAACACCAGCGGAGAAATCGCCGTTTGAGTCACGTTTAACAAGAGTACCAACTGTATTGGAGTTGGTAGCTGCTTCAATAATGTCAACATAATATTTACCACCAATCGTCAGAACGTGATTGGTACTATTGCCAATGAATAGTTTGTCTGACGTAAACGAATACGCTGGTTCACCAACGTTTAACGATGCTGGCGTATTGTTTACTGTAGAGTATTTTAACTGAATGACTGTGTTGGACATTTAGAGTTCCTTATAATTATCGTGATGTGGTATTTATTTTAAAAAGTACCACCACTAATCAATGTGATATTTACGTCAGCAATATTAATTGGTGATGCTTCATATTTCTGAGTCACAGAGTTGTATATGAAGGTGTACCCATTTTCAACATTGTCTGTACTGAAATTGGTGATATTTTGTGTAGATATTTCTACTGATGGTGTGTAATTCGGATTAGCAACAGCCGTAGGAACAGTACCCTTTACACTGACTGTTCCAATATTTTTACCGGGAGTTACTACAACCTTTCCAATATCAGGCATGGGTTACTCCAGGCGTTACAACGGCAATACCCTCAACTACACGGGTAGCTACGTTTGATGAATCTTTTATAATAACATCATAAACATATCTTCCGGGAGTTAGGTTGGCTGTAGCGGCTGAAGACATACTCACAGTGATTTCTCCGGTAGCGGTGTTTGAAATTGCCACATTAAATGACGCCGCTGTGGTAGAATAATACGACTTTCTCATTTGAGAGGAAGCCGTATAGGTCGATAAGTTGATATAACCACCTTGGTTGTCTGACAGATTTATCTTAGTGGAGTAATCTGCGTACTGTTCCAGGTATATTTCGGTATAAGCTGCCAAGTTGAACTCCTTTATGCGCTATTTAGTCAAACCAGACTTTCCACTCAAATAAATATCTAATATATTGAAAGGTTTTATATTATGAGTAGATACAGGGTTTCTGAACTTTTAAGTTCCAATAAAAATTTTATAAACTCCTTTAATCTTCCAGTTATAGGGTTAGATAGAGATGGAACAATAATTGAAGATTTGGGTAAATACTTAACTGACCCATCAGAGATAATTCCTATTCCAGGCAGCATTGAAGCTATAAAAAAGGTTCGTGAAAAAGGACATAGATTAGTTATTTTAACAAATCAAGCAGGAATATCAAAAGGCATACAAACTATGCAACAAGTAGACAGTATCCACAAATCATTGCTTGACATATTTGGTCAAAACGGAATAACGTCCATTGACGGTATTTATTATGCTACATCAAACCTAAAAGATGATATTTACGCCAAACCAAATATTGGTATGTTTAATCGTGTCAAAGACGAATTAAAAATTGATTGGAAAAAGGGATGGTATGTTGGCGACAAAATTACAGATTTGAAAGCTGCTGATAAAGTTGGCGCCAAGCCAGTTTTGGTTTTAACTGGTCATGGAAAAAGTACCTTAGAGAAACTGAATACCTTCGCTAATAGAGACTTAAAGAAAAAAACTCTAGTATTTGAAAATCTACTAGAGTTTGTTAACAGTTTAAATTAAGTTAAGTTGTTTTGCTTTAGTCTTATTCATAACAGAACCTAAACTCAAAACTATTCTATTTTTGGTACCTTCAACCGGCGTTGAATGGTGTAATATACCAGCATTAAAATACCATCCGACACCTTCTTTATTTTGTAAAATAATATTTTCATTTGTTAAGCATGGATGCCCGCCAGATTCGGGTCTTTGTAGATAAAAGTTAAATCTGATTTCTGCGGCGCCAGAAGATAATAACCGGTTATCGCCTTTAAAAAATTGAATATTATCAACGTGAGGAGTAACGTTTGCTCCTGGAGTATTAAGACCTAAAAAGTGTCTACAATAACCATAATCTTCTTTATTGACATTTAATAACGACATTAATTTGTCAATTTCTTGGTCACACTTGCTTATCGTGTCTGGTTTGTATTGGGAAAAATAATTCTGTATATTGATGAATCCACGAATGCCGCCATCTGGACCAGGAATAAAAGCATTATTTTCTTTATCCCACTCTATGATACAGACCTTCAAAAGAAGGTCTTTAAGTTCAGGATTTATAATGTCTCGTATTTCAAACATACAAATTAAACATTAAATGGACTCTCCATTGGTTACTTCTGTTGATAACTCCGTGAAGTCTCGTATTGTCAAACTCATATACTTTGCCAGGTTCCCAATAATACTCTCGGTCTTCAATAACATATTTTACATCAGGATTTGTAATAATAGGAATGTGTATTCTGTGACAAGTTTCTAAAAATCCTCCAGTGTCTGGATGTGTTCCAACAACACCGTTTGGTCTGAGTCTTGCAAAAAAACACATGTATTCTTTAAATTCTATTTCTTGTTTAAGAGTGTTCAAAGATTGTTCAATAATATCTTTATACTTTTCATATAGTGGATAATTTTTTAAATGGTTTTTCCAATCACCTGAAGCATTTTTATAATCGTCAAAATATCTCAAAATAATAGATTGAGTTTGTTCTAAACTGTGCATAGTGTTTCTAACAGTATTTTTATACCAATCTTCTTCTGTTAGAGTGTTTTTAATTTGTTCTATTAGATTAGTGTCATAGTCACAAACAACTCTATACGGAACATTCAGTTTCATATTACTCCTTTATTTGAAATCCAAAAGAAATGTTGATTCTTGGTTTTGGTCCTTTTACTGGTGTTGATGCGTGTTCAATCAATCCAGCTTGGCAACGCCAAAGCATCTTTTCTTTTACGTCAATTATTTTTCCACCGTATATTGGTTGTCCACCAATTTCTGGAAAACTTATTAATAAATTATATCTTGTGTGAACAAAACCGTCTAAATTTTTGTCGGTGTGTTCATGTATTGCGCCACTTTCATAGTTAAATCCTACAAAATCTCCAAAAACGGTATCGTCTTTATAGTTTTTAAATTCTTCAGTTTGTATTATTCTGTTTCTAACATTAAAATAAACTTCTGGAGGATTTAACTTACTTACTATTTGGTCGCAAAAAAATCTTCCTGGACCATTTTCTTTAGCATGTATGAATAAAGACTTGCAAAACTTTAACAAGTCTTTTTGTTCTTCATCAGTTATAAAATCTTCGTAAGCCCAAGAATTATTGGGTATTGTTATTTTCTTCATTTGATGGTTGAGTCGTGTGTTCATCCATAAATTTAAGCATTTCTTCTTGCTTCTTTTTTCTTAACCAATATTCATCGTCATTTTTACCATCAGAAGTTAAAGGAACATCGGTATATGAAGGAATCGAACCTTGCCACATAGGGTCGTTTTCTGGAGAATAAATGTCTACAACTTCTCCGTCAATGTCACGTAAAGCAAAGACACAATAATATTGAGTGTCATCTTCAAGTGCTGTAATTTTATGTGTATGGTCTTTTCGTATAACAATAAAAGTTGGAGCTTTAAAATCTTTGGTTCTTTTTTCTCCGGTTTCAGGATTAGTTACGTCTACACGAACGCTACCTTTATGAAGCATTGATACGTGGTCAAAATAGTGTACGTGGCCACCATCATTTGTATCGCCTGCTTTTTCTAAGACATGGGAACGTACCCATATATTACCATAATAACCTAATTCATACTTATTGCTAACAGCCATTTTTATTCCTCTTTATTTTTTTGTAGTAAAATACCCTTTGAAGGAACATACAAATATTCCAATTTACTATTTTTTAACGTCCTCAAAGCGTCTTCAAATGTTTCAACTAAAGGTTCACCAGCCAAATTAAAACTGGTATTGAATAGAATAGGAACACCAGTTAACTTATGAAATGAAGAAATCAAATCATAATAATACTTATTTTGTTCTTGTGTAACGGTTTGAATCCTACAAGTTCCATCAACATGAGTAATGCAAGGAACTTTATCTTTCTGGTGAGGGAGAACATCTACAGCATACATCATAAATGGAGATTCTTCTAAGCCAGCCATATCAAACCATTCGTTTGCATATTCTTTTAACATAGAACCGGCAAAAGGACGGAACCATTCTCTACCCTTTACCTTGTTTACAATATCTTTACCATCGACTGCTCTTGGGTCAAACAAAATAGAACGATTTCCTAATGCTCTTGGGCCAGCTTCGGCAGCACCATTAAACAAAGAAACAATATTTTGTTCAGAAATTAATTTAGCCACATCATCTACAGTAACATTGGTAATTGTAAATCCTTCACAATTTTCCAAATTGATTTCATCGTTTCTATCTATACCAAGATATAGTGTTTTTAGGGGTTCATTTTCAAACTCTATATCATTTTCAACACAGTATTGATGCCAAGCAAATTTTGCCAAACCAATAGAAGTTCCGCCATCGTGAGATACCGGATCGACAAAAAAGTTGATGTTTGGAAAACGTTTTTTGTAATAGTAGTTGGCTACACAGTTTAATCCATAACCACCAGCCAAAACAATATTAGTTTCTCCTGTAAGGTCTATAGCTTTTTCAATCAAATCACCAACTAATTTTTGTGTATCTTGTTGTATTTTCCAGGCAAAATCTTGTAAAAGTTTTAAATCTTTTTCTGATTTTGCTACTTGTTTAAGGTCATTCCGTCTTGCACCAGTCTCTTTCATGTGTTCGGTGATTAATTGCGGATAGGCATCCACATTAATTTTAGCACCAGCGGGATACATCGGTACAAAAACGTTTCTATTGGAGTTTTCTCCATAAAATAAATCTGGAATATTTTCGTTTGGCCCACCATAAGAAGCAAGACCCATTAATTTGCCTGCTTCAATAAAAGGAAATCCACAGTAATCAGTTACTGCTTCATATGCTTTTGTTATATGAGCCGTACCAGTAACTCTAGTTCTTCCTTCGTTTAAAATATAATTGCCACCAACACTCTGTCCTATAGACTGATAGTGTACTTCAAAAGACGCTGGTGAACAAAATTTAAAAATGGTTTCTGTTTCGAATCCTTCTAATGAATTTGTTACTCCATCGGTATTCTCAACATCTTCAATTTTTAAATATGAACCACTACCATCAACAACAATAGCTGCGGCAGAATCAAATCCAGAATTATAAAAAGCGGAAGCGGCATGGCCAAGATGATGATAATCAAAATAGGCCACAATTTTAATTTTTGGATTAAATTTTCTTACCAAAGCAGAAAATGGATCCTCGCCAGACCAAGTCATTTGTGGATACATTTGTCCACTGGTACCACCTAAAACCAACAAATCAACATGGTCTTTGTTGATTATATGTTGAATAGCTCTTAATGGATTACCATCATATTTTGCTCTTGTTAAACGTTCTTCCTCAATATAAACATCAAGTTTACCGTCTTTTAGGAAACAAATAGAGCCATTGTGACCAGGATTAACAGCAAGAATATTGTAACTCATTATTTACTTTTAACCTTTTTCTCAATATCTTTTTCAATAGAAGAAATCAAATCTTTAATTTCTTTTTCATTAAAGTCCATCTTAGCATCATTAATTCTATCAGAAAGATGACTATCAATCATATTAATTCTTAATGGAGAATATTTTTTAGCACCAGGTTTTTCAAAAATATTAAAATAGTTTGGATAAGAAATGTTTTCAGCATATGTCCCACCAAGAATTACGGTTCCAGGTTTATTAAAAGCTTTTGCCATATGTTGACCAACAGAATCCACGCCAATAAAATAATCACAAGCGTCAATCATCGCAGCCCAAAAACGTAGGTCACCTTCGTATTTTAAAGTATATACATCTTGTTCAGGACAAATTTGGCGCTCACCAAAATAATAAAGGTTATATTTTTCTGATAGTTTTTTGACCAATTCGATATATGAAACTTCATTCAAACTACGAGAAGAATCATCAACAACATAATTGCCAATTCTTTTTGCGGTACTTCCCCAAGGTTGAATAACGATATTCAATCGACCTTGACGGAATTCTTCTTGCATCGCTTGACCAATAGCTTGAACTGCTGTAATTTCTTCGCCTTTGCTCAAACCCATTTTAATGTCTGGCAAATCAGAATGGTCATCGGTATTGTTTATTAGCGTATCAAAAGCCTGAGCAAGACTCTTTTCCTGTTTATAGTAAGCAGGAAGTCTATATGGTTCAGGAGAAATTACACGACTAGCAGACATAAAGATATTATCAAAAATACCTTTATTGTCAATATTAAAAGTTCTTTGTTGAAGTTCTGGAATGCTCCAAAACAAATTGTCCCATCCGTGAATGACGATTTTAAAATTGTCATTAGGATTATTTTTATGAAATTTAAGTAGTGCTGGTATAGCAGTTAAAACTCTACCAGCACCACCATCGATAACAAACACTGTACTCATTTCACTCTCCATCAAAAATACATCATATAATTATATAGGTGTTTATTTTAACGTTGTTTTAATACTCCACAACAACAAAGCCGTTGCCTGCGCCGCCAGAATAAAGAGTGCCGCAACAAGCATTTGGTGAGTAACCGTTTCTAGCGTAACAGAAGAAACACCAAACTTCATTACCTGCGGCGCCGCCGCCGCATCCAGCATTTGAAGTGCCTGAACAAGCAATCCCAGCTCCGTTACAACAATAAGGGTAATTATACGGACCAGCACCACCATATACTCCAACACAATAACAGTTTGGTGGATTATTAGCCGCAACAGCGTTAATAACACCACATGTATTAGCAGATGGTCTTAATGTGGAGAAAATGGCTTCACCTGACCAACGAATGGTGTTGTTAAATTTTGAAGCTAAACAAGCTTCATCTAAAGACTGACCGTTAAATCCCCTGCAACTGAAAACGTCAGCGCCAGAAGTTCCTGGCCATGGTCCTGTGCCGTTGCCGCCAAGAGGACTTCCTGAGGCGCCGCCTGGGGCGAACGGAGCATTTCTATCAGTTTGGCGAGTAACGCATCCGGCGCAACCTGCGTTTCCTCTGTAACAAACAATTTGAGTTCCTGCAGAAATTACAACACAGCCGCCGATGCCGGCTGTACTTGCTGCTGTACTATTACATTGTCTTATACAACTTGATCCTCCAGTGCCGCCAGTAGCACAAACAGCAACACCAAATTGTGATGTTCCTCCAGTGCCTCCCGAGCTTGTGAACAAAGAAGTACAGTCATAACCAATACAACAAGGACTGTTACTGCTTCCTGCAGCACCAACCGTAACTGTGCAAACACAACCGGGTGTTACCGGTACTGTAGCAACAACATATCCGCCGCCACCGCCAGGAGCTCCAGTGACGCCTATACAAGTGCCGCCCCAATACGCTTGAGAAGATCCGCCGCCAGCGCCAAGAGCTGTTACTCGTACTTCAGTTACACCAACAGGAACAGTAAAAGATCCTGAAGAACCATAAAATCTAAACGCTCCAGAACCATATCCGGATTTAACGTCACGTATACCAAGGTATACGATACCGCTTTCTATTTGTGAGACAAATCTTCCCATGTTATACCTCGTTATCTAAATTTGGTCTAAGAATTATTGGTTCTTGATTTAATTCAATTCTTCCTGATAATTCTTTTAAAATAATTCCAGGATTATTTTTTATTTCTTCCAATACGTTAGTTAAATCTTCTACGTATTTTGTAATTTTTTGTTTTGTTTCTTCCGGATAAGAATTAAATGTTAAATTTGAATTTACCAAACGTTCATAAAAACTTTTTTTCTCTGTGTACATATTGATAACATCGTTTTTACGATTGTTAACGTCTTCAGTTGTCATGTCTTGAGGTGTATATAAATTCAAATCAGAATTATGTTTCCAACCAATGTCGGTTACATATTCTTCTTTAATCCATCCCGGAAAAGATGTATCAGATGTTCCAACACATCTGTTTACAATAATGCCATTTTCTACGATTATGTAAAACATTTATTATTCTCCTTATTATGTTGGGTCTTGTTCAAAACCGTACACATTAATAGCTAAAGAGTTAGCTATAGGAGTTTTACAAATTACTCTCATATTTGAAGAAATTACCACACCAGTTCTTTCATAAACACCTAGGGGGTTAAGAGAAACTCCATATTCCAACCATTCACTATCGCTTGGTGTATTTGCGGTGTTTGATGTTACAGCTACATATAATCTTGTAGCTGAACCGGTTAAATTTGTGGCAGCTATCGTTACGATAGCGCATTTTGTTGAGGGTACGGTATAAATTAAAGTATTTGTGTCCGATGCACTCAATACTGTAGAACCTAATCTTCCTGTTGCCATTTTTAATATCCTTTAATTAAATAGAGGGTGAGCCAAAGCTGGCGGAAATAAAATAATTGCCGCCTGTTACCCCCAGATTACCAACAGAGGTCCAAACGGAATTTTGATTGTAGACTTCAACCACATTTTTTGTAGTATTAAATCTTAACATTCCGACAGTAGGAGTTACTGGTTGTTCTTCGGTCGTTCCGGAAGGAAGTTTCACCGCACCGGTGCCACTAAATGTAGCATCAGTTGCAGAAACATTGGTGACGTTTGATACGGCTCTGGTGTCGCTGACAACGACTGTGCCGCCTACTCTGATTGCCATCTTCGCTCTCCTTTAACTGAACTCGGCATTGTTTTTATTGTTTATTTATACTATTTTCTAGCTCGGATACCCTGTTGTCTAATTCTTTTACAGCGTTAATCAAGAAAGCTATCAATCCAGAATAGTTAACAGATTTCTGTTCCGTTCCTTCGACCAATTCTGGAAGAATCTTTTCTATCTCTTGAGCAATAACACCATAAGAATCTTTACCAGTATCGACCCATGTAAATTTGACGCCATCAACTTGTTTGAGTGTATTTACAGCGTCTTCGATATAAATTACATCCTTTTTAAACCCCTGGTCGGACAAAGAATTAAAGTTGGTTGCGTTTAAAGTGCCGGTTGAAGGGTTATAATAAAATTTTGTATTCGAAACAAATGTCTGTGTTAAAACACCATTGTTTGAAAGAGGAACAGTGTCTGTAAACAGAATATATCTCTGATTATTGTCAGTGGTTAAATCGTTGGTTAACAATGCTAGATTTGAATTGTTAGCAACATAGCCTAAGAACAAATTAGCAGAATTATAAGAATCCTGTATTTGTATAATAGCAGCGTTAATTGACGCATTAGCAGAATTCAATACAGCCAAAGCGTTTGCAGAGGTTGTATTGACATTTAGTACAGCATTATTAGAATATGTGTATGCTAAGTTAGCTGTTGTAAATGCAGAATTGGAATATACAAAAGCATTGTTTGCATGATTAAATGCGGCATTAGCAACAGAGAATGCAGAGTTAACTTTAGTAAATGCTGCGTTTGCGGTGTTAGAAGCGGAAGCTGCATATTCAAATGCAAGATTAGAAGAAGTGTATGAATTATTAGAATACACAAAAGCCAAATTAGCTGTATTTGAAGCATTATTGGCAGTTATAAAAACTTGATTGGCTACGTTGAATGAAGCGTTTGAGTGTTCGTAAGCTACAGCGGTGTAGATATAAAAAGCGTTTGTAGTATTAGCTACATTATTAGCTGTACTGAAAACAGTATTTGCCGTATCAAAAACAAGGTTAGTTCTATTCTCATAGTAGTTTGATTTTTCAATCAATACTTGAGTCGCAATCAACCACTGTTGAAACGTATTTGATGTACTTAATTGATTAATAGGCATTTATTTTCCCACCGAATTTAGTTGTATAAGCAACGCTTTTATTTCTTGCATATCTTCTTCAATCTTATTTAAGCGTTGCTTAGTCTCTTGTGCTTCTTGATTCTGCTTTTTAGCTATTTCTCTTTTCATAAGATATTCTTCAAGGCCTTTTTTATCCGTATTTAGGATGGCCTTGGAGTGTATATCTCTGACAAAAGTAGTATCAGTTATTTTTACAGTATTCATTTATCAACCCGATGGGAACGCAATAGCTCTAAAATCTCTCATTCTAGGAACAACAGACTTGTTGCCACTTGTCATCACAACTTTAATAGCGAATGTCTTAAATTGAGTATAAGCTGTGCTACCAGAAACATAAGATACCGCATTGTCTGGAATACCGTTTGAACCAGGAGCAAAAGTTAGTTCACGGAAATCAGTATCGTTGATAGAGAAGTAATTTTCATTACCAACTTGTGTCATAAGTTGCCACTTCTTATCATCAAACAAATCAGAATCTGAAGCGGATTGAATTTTATAATAAACGTAAATGTTTGTTCCTGCTGGTTTGTGAGCAGTCATGTAAACACGCAAATCACCAGACTCAAATCCATCAGCAAGTGTAACTCGTCTGGTCACATAACGAGCATCAGCGTTGCCACCATTCTTTTCAGTTTCGCCGTTGTAAGTAACAACTGCACCAGAACCGCCACCAGAACCAGCACTGATTGTAATGGTTGGAGAAGAAGTATAACCTGTTCCTCCGTTTGTAATATAAACAGCATTTATGGTGTTTGACACAACGTTTGCAACTGCTGTTGCGCCTGAACCGCCTCCGCCAGAAATTGTAACAGTTACGTCTGAAGAATTTGCATATCCAGATCCAACATTAGATATTACAATATCGGCATTTGACAACTCTAAGTTATTGATTCTATTACCAATTGCAATGATACCTGTTCTAGTAATATCAATACTTGGAGAAATCATTGTGCTTTTTGGCCTCGTGCTTATAATTTGATTTGGAATGAGTGGTTTCGGGATGAGAATTTGCAGAATTCCGCAGTAGTTGATAAAGGTGATGGGCCTGATGCTAATGCTTCAACTAACTAT
>OGWF01000025.1_pt1 | contig 25722 bp, 26 predicted proteins | sample 1575951 | NCBI WGS metagenome assembly OGWF01 (sample SAMN07581523, study PRJEB24739) | freshwater metagenome | place: Singapore | collected 2015-01
CGATCAGGCAACAATCCTTTTAGTGCTAGGATCAAAAGTGAATGTAATGTCATAGTAAACCTCTCCTACTAATAGATAAGATTGTCAGGGCCAGAACATCGCGTCTACAATCGCATCTGCTTCACCGCGTTTTCTGAGTTCTTCAATGTAATCTTCTTTGGAATACCAGATGCCATCGAGAAACCATCCATAGTACCAGCAGTTATTCTCACCGAAGGAAATGGTTGCGGGTGCTCCAAGTCTATGTGCTTCTCCATCTATTGCCCAGACTTTACCGAAGGATGAGATAACAGCAGGACCGATAGGATTGTGTAGCTCAACATCGAAGTTGTTGATCATCCAGCTTTTGTGAGATCTGAAATCTACCCAAGCATCCTTTGCTAGAACTTCCCACATAACATCTTTCTCGTCGTCTGAATAAAGAGTGTAAAACAATCTATCACCGGTAGAAGGAACTTCAAAGATGCCTTTTGTTTTGATCTTGAAAATACCGGGAGCTATTTCTCTATGCGTTGTTTTGAGAGATACAATTGTAAAATCTTCCAGATTGATAACTTCGTTATTGAAGAAATGATCTTCTTCTTGTTTTGTCCTTTGTAGTCCTGTGATCATAGGCATAGCTCCGGATGTTGTTGCATTATTTGTGTGCGAAGCTTGATTGCTTCTTCGATTGTCTTTCTGGAACCAAATGCTTTTAGCTTTCCATTTACTTTGGCAATAACTTGAAATCTATTTCTTGCTGGGTAGATGAACTTTTGTCCAAGCTTATTGTAAGTTCTTTTGTTTCTGTTGTTTTCTGATGGAGTTTTGTATTCCAAGTTCTCTAAACGATTATCGTTTCTTATTCCATTGAGATGATCGACTTGCTTCCCTGCTGGCACAGGACCAACAAAGGCTTCCAAGATAAGCCGATGGACATAGTGATGTTTTCCATCTGTTAGCCTAACAGCTTTGTAAGATGGTTTGCTACCACGATCATAAGACTTCAATGCTATTGGTTTCTTGCGTGGATTTCCTTTGGTATTTCTATGAGACCAGATGGTTCCGTCTTCTGTTGCTGAATAGACACCTACAAAGCCGGGGATCCAGCGTTTAGTTAGTGGCATCTTTGCTGCATTAGAAAAGATCGGTTGTTCGTAATTGTTGATGTTGATGTTGTTCATGATAGCCATTCTCCTATTGTTATTGTTAATTGAGTAGGATCCCAGATCATTTCTGCGTTGATCCTTTCCAAGATACCGGGTTCATCAAAGTAAAAAGTAAAACCATTATGTGATGTTACCATCTTATCAAGTTTGCGTCTGCAACACAACTCGAAGTTCTCGGTAATAAATCTAATAAGCGCCAGTTCGGAACCGACCACTTCAATGTAGGCTTTCATCAGTTGAACTCCTCATCGCTTTCGTCGATCCAGATAGAAGCGCGCTCGCGAAGAGCTTGTGTTATGTTGAATACCATAGCAGCATACAAGTGTGATTGTTCGAAAACTTCCTGAATGATTTCGTGGTTCTCTAAACAATCGGCACAAATGCCAAAGCGAATGTCTGTTACTTCAATCAACTCAATGTCACAGCAGAAGCAGTGAGCATCACTATTTATTTCGTCATTCATTTTGACCTCCGGTTTAGAAGAGCAGTTGTATTACTGCTTGCTTCTCATACTAAATAGCCTGTCATTAGTAAAAACGCCACAAGAAACTAAAAATAATTCTAAATAAATTCTATCAACATCAATTGACTTTGTTGTGTGAATGTGGTATTATGTATTTGTCAGCAGTTGGGCTGACAGCAAATTGCGGACAACAGTTTGTTACGAAGTTATTGATCGTTCATTTCCTCCTATTACAATGCAGTTCCGTCGTAAGAGAAAAACCCCAGCAGCCTTCGGGCTTCTGGGGTTTCGGTTATTTGAGGTTCAGTATTTATCAGCTTTTGGTCTTCAACCAATTCAAAGCATCAACTGCGTTCTTGAAAACTGGTGTGCCGTTTGCTCTGACTGCTCCACCAACACCGACCTTAGCAACTTGTGCTGCTCGGTCTGCCTTTTGCTTTTCAAGTTCTAGTTTTACTTTGTTGATCTCATCATTTGCGGTACGGCCCTTAACGATGTAATAGGCGGTCTTCAAATCAAGATCCGGATTAGCCGACATCTCATTGATGATGTCTACTCTGTACTTGTCAATGTCTGGATTTTCAGATTTGAAGGTTTGTAGTTCTTGTCTTTTGGTTTCAAGTTCTACTTGCTCTCTCAATGGTCTGCTTGATTCAAGAACCATTTCTGCTACTTTCGAATTGATGTAAGCTTGAAGACCACCATCAGATGTAATGTCAAAGTCTTCTGGTAGGTTCATCTTAGAACGAAGAAGCTGCTCTTGTTGTGTAAGCCAGTTGCGTTCTCTGCTTTCTAGTTCTTTCTTCTGTGTAGCAATCTGTTGAGTCTTTCTGCTGTAATCTTTACGCAGGTTCTGAATGAGTTTGAGAGCATCTGATGGAAGTTCTTTTAGGATTTCTTGTGTGCTTAGTGAATGATTATCAGAAGCTTCTGCTTCTTCTCCCAAGTACTCCGAGATAAGCAGATCTAAGTCAAACTCTGTGTAGTCTGGTCTTCCAGTTGATGGAGTTAGGGAACCTGCCACTGCTGTTTCTACGGAGGCGGTTGAGTTGCTGTCTAGGACAGTCTCGTTTGTATCTGACATTATTGTATTTTCCTTTATTGTTTGGATTATTTTGCGGGACCGAACATCATTGTCATTTCGGTTTCTTGATCTGGTGTAAGCATAGGGGACTTGCCTTCTGATGTTGGCTCTTCCATCTCTGCTTCCTCGCCTTCCATTTCTGGTGGTGCTGATTTCAAGAACTTCTTGAATCCCTTGTCCTTGTGAAGTTTGTCAAGAACAACGATGATTTGGATTACTCCATTATCATCTGAGATCTTTGTTGGATCTGGTAACTCATACTCGCCAACATCATCGTATTGCTTGATAGCTTTATCGAGTGCGAAGAGGCGAGCCATTGTGTCAGCATCAAGAGAAGTAACATCTCCTTTGATTTTTGGAAGTGTAGGAACAGTTCCAAACAAAGACATTACTTTATTGATAACATTCACTAGGGCGTTGACAGACTTCTCTGTGAACTTACCTTTTGGTGCGGCTGCTGAAAGAAGTTGTTCTTCTTTGGCGACTGCTTCATCAGCAAGTCCGCGTAGTTGTGTTTCTTCTGGGGTCATTGGCATCACTTAGCTCCTTTGGATTTTTTAGGTTTATTCTTCTTTGGTTTTGCAACCGGAATCAAAATTGGAATCATTGTTACCTCACTGAGATGTTTGATGGAAGCTTACGCTCAGCAACTTTCTTGTTGATAAAGCGTTGATCTTCTTTCAACTTATCTTCTGAACCCCATTCAATAGAAGCTTGAAGTTCAGCTTGTTGTTCGGATCTGCCGTTACGCATCTCACGATCTTTGATGTCAAAGAATTCTTGATGGCGTTTGTCCCAATGTGCATTTTCAGCAGCTTTCTTCTCCCAAAGATCTTCTTTGAAGTATTTGTTGCCACCTGATGCATCTTCCCAAGAAATCAAACCTTTCTCAGCAGCAATCCTATCACGATCTTTGGAGTTCTTTACAACAGCATTTACTGATGGATCCCAGCGTGGTGCCGATTCCCAATGACCAAGGGTTCTAGCAAAGAGTGGTAGTTTCTTTTTACCGTAAAGAACTTCACCATCATCTCCTGAGAATTCCATTTCTTCCTTGGCGTCTTTGTAAGAGCGAAAGAGTTCATCGTGTTCTCCGAGGTGATTTCCTTCGGCATCGTAAATGTCATAACTAAAAATTGGCATTATCTGTACCCATCGCGATACCAACCCGAACCAACTAGATGGAATGCTGGTGCGCTAAATAACTTTACTAACTCGCTGTTACAATCTTTACACCATTGTACTTCATCTCTTTCAGAAGATTTGACACGGATCTCAACAATAGTATCACAGCATTCACATTTGTAATCAAAGCACAGCATTAGACTAACCCACCTGTATCTCTAATGTTCTGAGCTAATCCGCCACCGCCTACTGGAACAAATGCTGATTCGCCTTCTGTGGCTGTTTCTGCTGGTGTTGGCGCGGCTGCTGGCATTGGAGCACTTCCAGCAGATGCTGCTTCTCTAACGGCTTCTAGAAGTGTTGCTGGCAATTCGAATTCTCTAATGAGTTGTTCTGCCATAACTTCTCTTGGAACTCCAAGTTGTAGAAGCATTGGTGTTAGTTCTAGCATTCTCTGACGCTTGGCTGCTGCGCCTAGTGGTGTGCTTCCTTGATCAAGTGCTACAATGCGGAAGGAAGCATCAAATGATTCTGGAAGAAGAACAAACTTCTCGCCATCAACAACGATAACTTCTTTTGGTTCTGTTGCCGGTTGTGTGTCAAGAAGGATCTTTACAAAGAGAAGATACATCTCTGCCATTCTTTCGATTGCTTCATCACGGAAACGAGAAAGACGGCCAACCTCAGAAGAAGCGTAAAGTGTAAGAGCAGAGATCTCTGTTGCTGATGCGCCTTGTGTTACAGCGCCTCTGGCAAATGGTGCCAAGATACCAGAGTTATTTAGATCGTCTTTGACGATTGAATTGTAACGGAAGATTTCTGGTGAGATTGGCTGTGTCAAGAAAGGTTGAACCAAAGTCGAGACAGCTTGGTCTGGTGGGCAATCTACTTCAACAATAGAGTTATCAATGTTCTGCGAAATAGCTGCTTTTGATTCTTCATCTAATACGCCTTTACGCGCCAAGTACAATCTGGTATCACGCCTTACAAAACGCGCTAATGCGGTCCTCTGAGCGTTGATCTCGTAGAGTTGAGAATAGATGCGTCCCATCGTTGAAGCGCCCTGTAAAGGCGTTTGTGGATCGTTTCCAAGGTACATTGGAATGATGGGTGCGATTGGCTCTCCTTCTGGATTTCTGAATGGGATTGGAGAGACAGTATCTAGAACACCATCAGATGAACCAAGTGATGGAGAATAGAAAACAAGAACATCATTTTGGAAATCATACATCTCAACTATCTCAACATAAGTAAGAAGAGTTGTTTGTCCAGCAGATTTCTTTGCATTTGATGTTGAGAGCTTGTAAGAGTCAGTTGATTTACCAGACTTACCTGTCATTGTCTTATTACCAATTTCTAGGTAATCAGTATGAATAGAACCAATGAAATCTTTATTGCCAAACTTTGCTTTGGCTTCTGATAAAGGTAGGAAGTAGCGATGGCCGACAAAGCGTTGTTGATCAAAGCGTTGTGCGTTCTGATCTACGATTAGATCCCAAGGAAGAATTGGTTGAATGTCAACCGAATCAATAATGCGCTTACGCTTACAGATACCAAGCTTCCATCCAGAGAATGGAAAGACCAACGAGTAGCGAAGACCTTGTTCAATAAGCGAGAACTTATCAAACAAGAAACGATTTGTTATTGCTTGCGCTGCCTTTGGATCGCCTTCGCCAGTAGCATCATCAGAGATAACAACTGATGGAGCTTTTGGGAAAAGAGATGAAACATAACTTTCGATGATACCATAACCATCATTTGTTTCCACAATTACATCATTATCCCCAGTGCTGAGTTGTGATGCTTGTGATTCTGAAAACATCTTTTTTTTGTAAGCATTACTGTATGCTCTCATTTCAAGATTCTGATTATCCCAGAACTCATTGTGTCTTGAATAGATGTATTTGATGTCGTTAGATTTCATTTGTGATTCCTACCTATGTGAAAGTTGTCTATGATCTAAATGGAAGTGGAACTTTCTTGTCAAGTTCTTTTCGTTTCATTGAATTCATAATTTCATCCCAAGTGCTTTTAGGTCTTGGGTAATCCTTGATTCTGTGAAGTGCTAGCATAAACGCTATTACTCGGTCATCGTGGCCTGATGGACCGTGCGATGGAGCAAGTCCTTTTTCATCTTTTAGAAGGTTCCTCATTTCCATCAATGTAATGTCATCTATTTCTGTGATTAGTTTCTCTTCAATGTAAGTTCTGAGAAGATCGTAAAGAGCTAACTTTGACTTCATAGATGTTTTGAACATTTCATAACGATAAAAAGAGTTTGAGTGAAACACTTCTTTGAATGCGTGGCCGTGATTATTCAACTCGCATACAACCAAAGCATTCTTGTATTTTGCTGATAGCTTTATTACTCTTTCAGCGAACTCTCTAATGCTCAACTTGTTTGAAGCCAAGATAGCTGCTGGTGCTAGTGTGTTTCTAGATAGTACATAAGCTACTGAATAATCTTGGCCTACACCAGAAGCAGGATCTAATCCAATAACATACTGATCTCCGCCACCGGGAAACTGAAATTCGTGATAAGGAGTGCCTGTGCATTTATGTTCTTTAATGTCTTTTAGAACATCAGCTTCAAAATAGTTCTTTCCTGAAACAGCGTAAGCTTCATCAATTGAAAGTGGATACTCACGATGAAACTTCTCTTTACCCATTTCCCAAATCTTGAAACGACGCCAAGCAACTTGTTCCAAATCTAGATTGTATTTCTGGATAAGCTCTTGTTCTTCTGCTTCTAAAATCATTCCGCCAGCAGGAACTGCAACTCTGTATTCTTTGAAAGTATTCCAAGGCAAGAACACAACTTTCCAAGCGCCTGAGTATTTGGCTTCTAGGATCATGTTGTGCATAATTGAACCGTAATAGTTTGCCGTAGATTCTAGAACAATCTTACCAGAGTTCGCAGAAGCAATCATGTTTGCAAGAACTTCATCCGGTTCGTCCAAGAAGTCAAACTCTGAGATGTGACAGAAGTTGAATGTGTAGCCACGAATGTTTGAACCACCGCCAGAGAAACCTTTTACTTGTGATCTATTGGAATCAAAGATTAGTTCGTCTCGTTTCTCTGTCTTGATCTTCCTTTTCAAAGGATCTGGAAGTCCTTCAATAAAGCGTTTGTCTATTTTGAGAAGTTCAATAACTGATTGATACTTATTAGAAACAACTGCTGATGTAATTGTTTTATTAGAAATGTAATAATGCCAGAAAGCATAAGCACGGCAAAGAGTAGAGATGCCCAACTGACGAGCTTTGAGAATGATAACTCTATCGTTATTTTTGATAGTATCAATAATGTCAAGCTGCTCGGGAGAGATGATCTCACCGAACAGCCTGTTATTTCCTTCTTTGTCCCTGATCATCAAACGCTTGATGAACTCTTTGGGATCAGAAACTATTTTATCTAGACCTTCCATCTATCACTCTGATTCTGGATGAGAACCTACATCAGCGCCTTTGGTTGTAGATGAAATCCATTTTTCGAGAGCACTCATGTTCTTCTTGGTTTCTTTTGGTGTAGCACCTTCAAGTTCAAGAAGTTGTTTGTAGATTTCAATTACCTGAGAACCAAAGAAGCCCTTTGGTAATCCTTCGTACTTATCCATCTCTTCCAAAAGATGTTCTAGTAATTCAGTAAATGATTCTTTGGTTTGTCCTTTCTGGATCTTTGTAATGGCCTTACGGATGTGATGGCCTCTTTTTAGAACTGGCATTTCAGTATCTCCATTTTGCTGAGAGGTTTTGTCTCAATTTCTCTTTGATGCTAAACAACTTTGATCTAGTGTATTCGTGAGACTTGCCTATCTTTTTAGCAATCCAACGAAGTGAACCTGCTTCTTCTGCATCGAATAGATAAATAGACATTTCTTCTTCATTCAAGATTGTTCTTATTTCTTTCAAGAGTAAATCATAATCTGAGATTGGATCTTCTTCATCATCGATTTCTTCTGCTTCTGAGTAAAGACCTTCTTCATTTGAGAATGATTCTATCCAAGAAGGATCAGCATAAATAACATAAGATGGTCTATCATTATCAGGATTTTTCAATTTCAGAACTTGTTCCCAACTTGTGCATTCTTCAATTTGTTCTGAATAGGTCTTCTTACTACGAAGCATTTGTTTATTCATTTTCTGATTAGATCCTTGATGTCTGATACATCTGATTTTATTTCTGAAACATCCTTTTCAAGAAGTTCAACTTTTGAACCAATACTCTTCTGAACTTCTCTGTCTATCTTTATCTCATCAACTAGTTTAGATAAAGCACTGGATTGTTCTTGAAATCCTGTTTTTATTGATTCAGCTACTGAATGTAGAAATGGTCCTAGTAAGTTTGATGCTATCTTGTAAGCACCAGCAATGATAGCAAACATAACAAATAAAGCAGAACTCGGTCCTGATAAGGCATTCGCAATTGCGTTTATTGTCTCAGCATCCATTATTCTTTCCCTCTAATAAACTAAATCTTGTCAAGAATGTTCTTATCAAAAAAGAATCAACTTTATTATCTCAGCTTTTCCTTCTTGATAAGAACTCTTTTTCAACTTGTCTCAACTAACTTCAATACTAACACTCTATGACCAAATCAAAATCAACTTATGACATTCAGCAATTAGCTGACAGTATTAATTGACCATCGATTTTGCCCATTTTCCACGGAAAGATGAAAATAGTTGAAAATAGTTTGGATTACTTTTTACGAGCAGCTTTGGAAGCTTCGATTGCTGCTATTTGAGCAACAGCTTTCTCACGGGTTTCGTGAGTTCCTAGCTTCCTTTTACCTTTGGAATCGTAGACAACCCATTTGGAACCTTCTTTCTTCAACATTATTGTTCTCCTATCTCTCTTTCGATTTTGGATCTAATCTCAGAACGAACTTCTTCGCCTGTCTTTTTGGGTTCAACTTTGATTACACCAATAGAGCGCAAGAACTCTACTGTTGGATCATCAACTTCCAAAGAACCGGGAGTGTATTCTCCTGACTCTTCTCCTACAATTACAGGGGCATAATCTCTCATAGCTCTTTCCATACCAACAGTCTTTGCTAGTTCCAGAATGTAATTGTAGTTTCTTCTGGAAGTATTATCATTGTATGGAATGCGATAAGCCAGCCCATCTATTGTAATGTTTTTGTCAGTAACTTCTCCGGGAGGAATAGGTTCAAGATTTACATAAGTCTTAAACCAAGCATCTGCTGTTGGAGAAGCACGCAACCAACCAAGTATTCTTGGATCAACATAGTTTGTTGGCTCAGAAATCTCACCGTAGTTGATGTCGTATCCTAATGCTGTCATAGGAAGTGAAACACCGGGACGAGCAGAAGCGCGGCCTAGTGCTGTTCTAGCACCGCGTTGAACACCACCGGGTTCTAGAATACCAAATAGCGCGCCGAGGTAATCAGCGCCCTTAGCGATAGCATCTGCTTGTGGTCCTGCTTGACCATAGAGATAGTATTGGTCTTTACCATCTTCCAGCAAACCAAGGAATGCCGAGTTATCTCTGTATTCTGAAATAGCAGAATGAACTTCTTTGTCCTTTGGAGTAAAAGCATTCTTTATTCTTTGTTCTGCTACGAATGCTTTTGGATTTGTTAGAAGGTTCTTAGCTGCTTGTGTAATAGCAGATCTTTCGAACGAGTAGAACCAAAAGAGTTTTCCAAAAGTATCTTTCTCAAATTGACTAATCTTAGAATAATCAAATAGTGCATCTCTTGCGTCTTGGATTGCTTGTGCTTCTGACTTGCCTTCTTCCAATGCCCTAACAAGTACACCAGTTCTAAAACGAGTATCAAAGTAATTTGCCATTTCAAACCAAGCGTTTGGTTTTCTTGGATCAAACTCTCTGATAAATTCAGTTGCTACTTTCTTGTCTTCTCCTCTTAGGTTCTTACCAGACCATTTGGCAAAATCCTTCAACAAGTTTTTTGATAGATCTAGTTGATCTCTTGTTTGAGAAATACCATTTTCTGCTATCATTTCAGCAAGACCTTGTGGTGTGTAGACCTTACCAGAAGGTGTTTGAATAGAACGACCTTTACCAGTAATTTCTGAATACTTTGTTCCGGGTCTAAAACCAAACAACTCATCAACAGTAGCATTTACCTTTGGATTTAGGAAGAACAAATCACCAACTGACTGTAATGCTCTCTTACCACCAAGCGTAGCGTTGATGATTAGTGGAGCGGTCAAAAGGTTCTGTGCATGGTAAGCAAAGTTAGGAAGTGCTGCACCAGCAAGAAGTCCTTGCTTTACAACATTCTGTCCTGCTTCCAGTGTATCTGTGATAACTGCTTCCCGTCCATTTGGTGCTAGGATGTAAGCCAATAGCTTTTGTGCTCTTGGTGTAAGTGATTCACCTTTGAGATCAAGATCTTTTATGCTCTTCACTACATCACCAACTGAACGGGTAAAGTTGATGTCTGCTAAATTTGTTTTTGGAATAGACTTCAAGTTATCAACGCTTTTACCAGCAGAAGCTAGATTTCTACTATCCTGCAAAGCTTCAACAATAGTCTTACCAAGTTCTGTTTGTCTTAGTGTCTTTGCCAATTCTATTGGAGTTCTGGATACACCCTTATCAACTAGATTGACTGCTTGCTTGATAAGGTCATCATCAGAGACTGGCTTACCACCGATACCGAATGGAATAGGAGGTCTGAATTCCTGTGGGAAGTTAGCAGTTGGAGCGCCCAAGATCTTGAATCTTGCTTTGGTAGAAACAGCAATCAATTGTGTTGTAAGTTCTCTAACCATGTCATCTCTAAACTCTGTTGGCATTTTGCTATTTGTGCCATAAAGATTCTTGTTAGAAGCAACCATGTCTACAAGCTTTTCAGCAATCTCTTTTGCTTTGATACCTCTGTCTTCAAAGCCTTCTGCTTTCTTGACAAAGTTTATCATTTCTCTTCGTAGCTTGTTAGAGAAGTTTGTTTCTTTGAAAGCATCATCAACCCAATTAGGAGGGAAATCAATAGACAAAAAGTTCTTGAAGTTATCTTCTAATCTTGCTTGTGGGAATGAACCTAATGTAGATCGCAATTCTTTGACAAACTTACTTGCAGTTGTTGTCATTGCCTTACTTACAAGATCAGTTGCTTTCCTATTGATGTAGGTGTAGTTTAGAGAATCAAGGTATTTAGAGAAAGGAATGCTAACAGGAGTTTCTGCTAGCTTACCAACAACACCAAGTTCACCAAGTGTTCTTCCTTCTAGACCTTTATGTAGTTGTCCCAAAAACTTTATGATGCCTTCGCTATCACCAGCATCTACAAGTGCATCAAACTCTCTCTTGATACCTGAATAAACATTTGTTTCACCTTCAAGTCCTTTCAGGGCTTTTCTAAAAGAAACTGGATCAATACCGGGGACTGATGTACCAAACAAAGTTTTAGCAGATTTGACAATCTTCTCATCGCCAGCAAAGATAGTTGCCAAGAAATCATTTAGAAGATCTTTTTGTAATGTGCTTGGTTTTGGAATGTCTGCTGCTTTTTCAGCAATAGGTTCAAAAATCTTGGTATCTGAATAGCCTTCAAGAATAGCGTCAGCATAAGCTTTTGATCTTGACTTACCTTCTTTGATACCTTGTGTTACTTTGAACTTGAATGAATCGTCAACAGCACCAATTTGTTTTTCAACTCTACCAAGAAGGTATCTTTGTTCTGGTGTTAGTTCTTCTCTCTTCATTTGTTTCTTGATAGAAGGAAGAACTTCTGATGCCATCTTCTTGAAATCAGCAATAGCATCTTTTGCTGCGGCAACTGGCTTACCAACAAATGTTGGGAAAATCTTTTGTGCTATTTCACCAACATCACTAATGACTGTTGAATCCTTTGCTTTTTCAGCAAGTTTAGTTGTTGGATTTTGCTTTACCAATTGTAGAGTTGTTTCTTCAACCCACTTATTCCAATCATCAAGTCTAACTTGAAGTGCAGGCTTACTGTCTTTCGTTCCATAAACAAGTTTTGGAGGTTGAATGTTCCCACCAAGATTGAACATTCTTTGTTCAGTAGCTGGATCTAATGTAATAAGAGGGTTCTTCTCTCTAACAAGAGAAACTTGTTCAGCAATGTTTGATGGTCTTGCTATTTCTGAAATCGAATCAGAGATCTTTTTAGCTTCTCTTGCTGGGATTGAATAACCACCAACAATAATGTCAGGGTTTTTAGCAAAGACATAAGCAGATGTATCTGCTAATTGCTTCTGTGCTGCCAATCGCAAGAAGCTAGAAGAAACCAAATCTTCTGCTACCTTTGCCATTTCAGCGCCACCAGCAGGTAGAGTTCCTGCTTCTTTGGCAAACTTATCAAAGGTTATCAAACCTTCTTCAAAGATGTTCTCAGCAGAACGACCTCTTACACCAGATGGTAAGCTATTGTAAAAATCAAACATTTCTCTTTGAAGAACTTTACCATTTGGTAAATTGCCTGCTCTTTGGAAAGCATCCATAAAAGCAGCTTCGGTAAGCTTTGGAGTTACTGAATCGCTTACGCCAAGTCTTACAGCAGAATCTGCATTCTTTTCAAGACCTTCTGTTAGAATTCTGACTGTATCATAGATGTTGTCTTTGTTCGTAGAGAAACGAAGAATAGCCCTTGTGGTTGCGTTATCGGCACCAAGAACCAAAGGTTTCAAGAAGTCTTCATAAACAGTAGCAAGTTTTCCAGCTTTACCAGAAATCTTTGTAAGAGCCTTTTCACCAGATGCCAACATCCTAGCAGCTTTTGTTGCTTGGCCTAGGCCGGGAACAATTGGCATTATGAAATCGCCAGCAAGACCAAGCATAAACAATGGTAATGTAAGTCTTGCCTCAACAAAAGATCTAATCTTTTCATCTTCTGGATAAAACTCATTTGCAATTGCTGTTGCTAAATCAGCACCTGCACCAGCCAAGCCTCTGCCACGCTTTACTCTACGCTTGAATGTTTCACCAACATTCTCGCCAGTAATAGCTGCTTCGCCAAGTGATGCTACTGCTTCTGATGAAGTACCAAGAATTCTTCCAAGCCAAACAGGATAAGATTCAACTATTCTTCCAGTTGGATCTTCTGATGTAAATAGTCGATTCATAGAAGCACCAAGACCACCACCTTTTTGGATGGCTTCTCTATCTTCTGGGAATAAAACTTCTTGACGCTTGAAAGCTTCTACAAAACTAGTTGGTTCTGCTTCTTGACCGACAACAGACTTTGGTGGTTCAGCGACCAATAGACTTGTTCTATCACCACCAACAGTTCTAGGGCCACTAACTCTTGAACGAACATCCTCAGCATACTCAGAGACAACTTCTCCATAAGGACGATCAGGTGGAGTAGTACCTTTCAGCCTTTCCTTTGCTTTCTTTGAAATAGCCTCTGAAATGGCGCTAGGAGGTGTTAGAGGACGAGGGGCAGGAGTTCGTAGTGGAGGCGGCGCAGGACGGCTCACAGGTGCCATTACGGGCGCAGGAGGAGCCACTACTGGCGCTGGTGCTATTGGCGTTGTTGGAACAACAGGTGTTGCTGGCTGTATCATCTTTTGTTCAAAGAAAGAATCAACAGTTGCTTTACTAGAATCTAATAGATCTCTGTATTCAATTGCGTTGATTGAGCCTGCGTCAAGAAGTTTTCTTAGTTCTGCGCGTTTTGCTTTGTACTCATCAACAGATGAATAACCCTGTTGTTGTGGAGAACGAGGTGGCATTTATTTACTCCGTTATGCTAGTTGTTCAAAAGCAATGTAAAGCGATTTTGCTTTCTCTACTAATGGGGAGTTTTCGTCAACTCCAATTATTTGTGCAAGGGTTCTTTGCAAACTTCCTGCTTTTACTGAACCCGGCTTTTGAGCTAGCGTTTTGATTGTTGCCACTTGTCCTTCTGTTAGTTTTGAAGCTCCCTTGATAAACTTGGTTGGATCAGGGGTCTTGCCAGAACTGGCTTCTTTCTGTGCTTTGGAAGCAGCAGTAGATCCTTCGGCAATAGCAATCAATTCAGCATTTCCTCTTTGTGAAGAAGCTGAAAGAGTTGGTTTTATTTTTGGAGCAGCTTTGGCTACAAGTTGTTCTGGTGTAAGTTTATCAAAATCTTCTTTGGTAATCTCATTACCTTGATCAGTAATAATGATTTCTTTGACCCTTTCTTGAAGAGCTTTGATTTGTTCGCCAATGCTTTGTGCTTCTTCGGCATCTGCTTCATCCATCTTTTTGCGAAGTGCATCAGCTTGCATAAGAGCTTTTTTGAGTTCGCCTTCCAATTCAAATGAAGTCATGTCTTTGAGTGGCTTAGCAACTTCTGGTGCTGGTGGTTTGGGTGCTGGTGCGGTTAGAAGTTCAGCATCAACAGGAGCAGCTTTGAAACGAGCAGCGCCAGTATCTACTGGTTTAGCAGTAAGCTGTGCTTGTGCTTCTCTGAATGTTTGTGGTTCGCCCCCTCTTGTATCAAATTCGGGAGTTCTAATCACAGAAGATGGAACATCTCGGCGTTCAACTACTTCTGCTGGAACGCCAAATTCTGGAAGTCTTCCAAACATTCCTCTTTCTTCTGGGGTTCTAGGAGTTAGATCAAGAACTAATGGAGGTTCTTGTTCATCTACAATTCTAGGTGGAGGAGTCCTCATTGGTACAGTTCCTCTTGAACTTGGCATACCTGTTGACTGGCCAACAAAGTTTTGATCCAATCCCGTTACAATTGTTGATTGTCTAACACTCTCGCCTTCTGGTGTGGCACGACCACCGCCACCACGACCAGTGATTCCACCACCAAATAGAACTTCTAGTTCAGGAGCATCAAGGAAAACTTCTCTCTCTTGACCTGTAACTGGGTCTTGGATTTTTACTGGTGTCTTGCGTCCAAACTCTGCAAGGTTGACCAATCTTTGTTGACCACGACCACCATAGAGTTCTGAATAAGCTTCAAGAGTTTTGCGCTGAACAGCATCATAGGATGGAAACTTTGAACCAGTTGTGTCAAAAGCATTCTTGACATCAGCTAATTCAACTTGTGCTCCCTTCCTTCTCAACATTAGATCTACAAGAGCACGATCACCGTATTGTGCAACTTCGGCTGGTGCTGCCCTTCTTTCAGATGAAATGTAACCAGCTTCTTTTGATCCAGCAGTTTCAGATGCTTTCTTGAATTCATCAAATGTAATTGTAGAAACTTCGCCTCTTGGACCAACAGTATCAACAAGGTATCTGTTGTAAGCAGCTTGTTCTTCAAAATCTTTGACTTGCTCTGGTGTTTGTAATCCTAGAAGTGTGGCCCTATCGGCACCAGAAATCTCACGACCAGCAGGAGGTCTAGCAGATGTTCCACCACCACCAGTGGCAGAGAACTGTTCCAAAGCGCCTCTTGCAACTGGTTCGGTGTATCCAAGCTTTGTAGCTTGATCCATTACTGCCGTTGCTCTATCTTGTGAAAGGAAATCAATAGGAAGACCAGCACCGCGTAAAGCAACTTCTGCTGTGCTCATGTTCTCTGTAACAAGATCATCACGAATAGAATCGCGAGCAGTTTGAGAACCAATCGATTTTACGAAGGTATCTCCCATTCTAGCAAAGTTTTCAACAAGTGTTCTTTGTGCTAGTGGATTTCCATCAAGTGCTTCGTATTTACCCTTGAACTCTCTGTTCCAAAGATCACCAAGTTTTGCTTCAAGTTGGAAACGATCAACACCAGCAAATGTTTGCGCTTCATCAACAGCAGTAGTAAAGTTCTGTTCCATACCAGCAGAACCTTTTGCTTCTTCCTTGGCAAGATCTTCTAGAACTCTTGTATTTGCTGCGATTTGTGCAACGCGTTCATCTGAAAGACCCTTCTCCCTTGCTTCTTTCAAACGAGCATTAGCATTTAGAGCAGCAACTTGTAGATCATTTACAGCACCGATTCTAGCAGCTTCAACACGACCACCAGCAGCAACTTCCTGAGCGAGAATAGATCCAGTTCCAGCAATCCAGCGTTGTGCAATGTCATCAACACCAGCAACCTTTTGTTCCATAATGTCAGCAATTTGCTTATCGAGATCATTTAGGCCATCGCGCATACGATTGATTTCTGCTTGACGCTGACGAATAACAGCAGGATCCAGAGCAGCTAGCTCTGTCTTCATAATGTAATCTTCAATCCTATCTTTGATAGCTTGACGGAAGTTTATTTGCTGAGCAAAGATTTGCCCAATCTCTCTTGCTACTGTTGCCATCTTAGAATCCCCTTGGTGTTGGTGCAGTAAATGGTGATGCTGTAATGTAAGATCCGGGACCAAATCCTATTGTGGTGCTTGGTAATCTAAACTGTTCTCTTAGGAAGTATTCCCTTAGATCTTCTTGTGGCATTCCTTCAAGCATAGAAATTTGACTTGCATTGAAGCCAAGAGATTTTAGCTGATCAGTTAGAAGTGGATTGAAAACCCTTTGACCTGATGGACTTTGGGTGTATGCTCCTTCGCTTTGTAAATCAGCCGCAATAGCGTTTCTGAGAGCGCGCTCATTGCCTTGTAGCAATCCCTGCATTTTGGCTTGTTGCGAGCTAGCAGCTACTTGTGAAGCACCAACAAGAATGTCTTGTGCTCCTTCAATGGCTTGTTGTTTCTGGAATGCTTGTTGTTGTTCTCTACGAGCGCGGAGATCTTCTAATTCTGCTTTCTGAATGCGAGCTTGTTCACGATCCATTTGAGCAATGGCTTGTCCTAATTGACGAGTAGATTCTTTGATACCTTCTTGTTCAGCTTCTTGACGAAGAATAGCACCGCCTGCTCCAATCTCAGCAAGACCAATCATCTCACCGGCTCTTGCTCTTTGCTCTCTTGTAGCTGCTTGGATAGGCGACATTCCAATAGCTTGGAGTTCTTGGCGTTGAGATTCAGTCAAACCAAAAGCATCACCAGCTTCTAGCTTTGAAAGTTCTTTGATTCTCTTATTGCGTTCTATGTCTGCTTTGGTTGGAATAAGTCCAGCAATGCTTGTAATAGCAGAGCCAACTAAGCCAAGACCAGCAATGATCGTCATTGGATCCATTCTAAATTCTCCTTAGTAGATAACTTCAACGATTCCAGTTACTTTACTGATGAATGCTGCTGATTGGTAAGAGCCACCCATTAGTGAAATGTTCAGGATTGTTGGTCCAGTGATGCCTGCGCCTTCTGGGCCTTTCCAAAGATAACTGATAGTAAAATGGCGACGATTGAAATTGTAGTTGTTAGTTGCCATGTCTGCTTTTCTATCAACTTGATTGACATAAGAAAGCGTTGATGGAATTGGGTCGCCATTGATTCCAATGTAATAAACAACGCCATCCATTCCGTATCCAGAAGCAGGAAGGAATTCACCGATGTAATAGATCTGAACCATCTTTGCATCGTAAGGAATAACAATTGTCATTCCAGATTTATTGATGTCTTTTACAGTTGATTCTGTATTACCAGCATTGAATAAATTTGTCTTGGAATAATAGGCTGGCTGATAAGTTCCAGAAACAAATCCATAAGGTTGTTGCATGTGATCTGCTGGAAGCTCCTCAGGTGCAGGACCAGAAGCAGAAGCTCTCATTCCAGAGTCAGTTGCTGGATTACAATTTCTGGCAATAGTTTCAGTTTCAAAAAGAACTTGATAGCAGTTAGCAGCAGTAATAATTTGTGATGGTCTATTGATGTGCTTTGTTAGAATGGTTCCATTAGTAATGTCGCCATTATCCAGACCTTCGTTGTAGTAGTCAGCAATAGCACGAACATTCTCATTCCATAATTCTGGATCAAGCGTTTGTCCGTCAACAAAAGTGTTTGGTGGAGTAAATGCCATTGTGAAGCTTCCTACTTATGTGATAACTGTCTATTACATTCTGAGAATGAAGTAAGAAATAAGCCCTTGTCCCAAGCGAATTCTAAAATCAACATTGCCTGCACCAATGTCATTTGGAGCTACTTCAAGTTGAATGTCTGTAATAGTCTTATTCAGACCTGATGTATTTTCGTAAGCTAAACAACCAGCAACAGTTATCGCATTTGAATCAAACTCATAACCGGGAACTGCGCTATTCTGATGATTGTATCCAGAAACCCATTGAACGAAAGATGGAATAAGATCTGCTGAACCTCCACCATTGATGTTTGCTTTTAGATAGAAATGACTTACAAGATTTTGTGGTGTTGCTGCTGGACCGGGACCAGCGTAAACTTGCCAATCAACAATGTGCTGTTTCCAATTGACAAATAAAATGCAATTGTTTGGAAGTGTTATTGGACCAGCTATTTGAAGAGCAGTTGTGCCGTGATTGATAAGTTGTGATGTTCCGTTGGCTACATAAGATCCAATGCTGTAAGAAGGATTTTCTACAATCCCAGAAGCATAGTAAAGTGGAGCCTGTGGAGAACCAGAAGAAAGATGATACTTTTCAAATGTGTCAGTAGCAATGTTTGATCCATCAACAGGAACACCAAATGCTGAAAAGTTAGCATTGGAATCTACTGCTTGAATCAAATCACCGGGATTTTTGAGAGTAAGATTTACTTGTGACATTGACTATCTCCTAACATTGCGAAAGTGCTGGTGAGTTCCTAGCAAATACATTTGGTAAGTTGGTTCAGGAACGCCAGCAATAACAGCATCAGTGGCTGTGAATTCTACTGCCTGAACTCCAAGGGCCACTTGATGATTGCCTGCTGTTATTGGAAAAGCAAATGGCAAGCAAAGCGTGTAATCTCTTGTGTAAATGCGATCTGTTTCAGCAACAACATTTCCATCAACATAAAGAAACCAACGAACAAAGTTTGGAGTTGTGGTGTAAACTGATGAAGTTGTTGGAATAGTAGAATCGTATTTGCGATAAGTTACATTGATGGCACCAGTTACAACTCCATCTTCCCATTCAATGTCTTGAATGTACTCTGGAATAATGTAAGCTCCATTAGTGATGTCACCATTTGTAAGGTATCTTGGTGTTACATCGGTAAAGATAGTTGTTTCTTGGAATGTTCCAACTGCTGCTTCACCAACTTGAATTGTATCTGGACCAAAGTTGATTCCAGTGAGCGAACCATTTACTGTTGCTGCATAAGGAGTAATAGTTTTATTTGCTTTCTGAACTTCGGCTGTTTCGTTTTGTACTAATTCGCCTTTTGGATAAAGTCTCATAGTGCCCCTTTTAGAGTGGTAGTTTCGAAGGATTGACTTTCTGGTTGCTCGTTGGCGCACCAAAGTAATCGAATGCAGAAGACCAAGCCATTTGCTCGCCAGCAACTTCGAAGTAAACTGAATAACCAATAATCTTGACTTGTGCTGGTTCCATGTTTGAAATACGGAAACGGAAGAAACGAACATCTGGAAGTTCTATGTCAAAGCGAACCTTAGACAATCTACGATTTTCCCAAGTAGAAGAACCCCATTCTCCAATGTCCCATTGAGTTTGCGGATTACCATCTGCTTGTTTCATCTCTGATGGAATGGAGTAAGGGAAAGTGTATTCCCAATCTTTACCAGCTTCAAGTAGAAGATTACCACCAGTTGAATAACATTCAATAGAAACAGATTTGATTGCTTTGGTTGAATCTGGATCACCAAAATCTAACCAAGCAGAAGTCCAAGAAGCAGAGTCTTTTGGCTTTGATTCATAAGCTTCATCTACTATCTGATAGCCAGACCAATTAGAATCGCAGATTACTCCAACAGAAGTTGGTGCTTCTCCACCAATGTCTTCGGTGTTAGTTCCAAAAAGAACAGCCCCTTCTGATGAGATTGTAGCGCAAGACATTGGAATACCGGTACTTGTTGACCAAGCGCCAAGTAGAATGTTGTATTTTAGAACAAGTGAGTTGTAAGAGTTTCCATCAACTGGAACTGAAAGTGTGTAAGTTTGTTCCAATCCATCATAGACAGCGCAAGCCTTGGCTAGCGATGAAACTGAAACTCTATCCCAAATGTCAGAGATAGAAGATGAAATCTTTACAAGAGCAGGTTGAGAACCGCCTGCAAGATTTCCAGTAAATTGATAGATACCATCTGATGCCACAAATAAAACGCCAGATCCAGCAACAACCTGAGCAGTCTTGGAAGCCAAGGTGCCCATAGTCTCAAAGATTGGAGTTGCATAAAATGGAGCATTAGGATCTTGTGTAGGTACGAGCGCATCAATTCCTCTTTCGCGGAAAACAAGAAGCAGATTGTTGTAAGAAACAAATCCAGTAATTGCTCCGCCGGTTCTTATTCCAAGTTCAATAAAGTTCTGAACTGGAAATTGTTCTGGCTTGTAGGGCGCAGAAAAGAACACCCTTGTCGGATAAGAGTTACCACCACCAATAACAACTCTGTTTCCGAATGTAGCACAGAACTTGATGTTAGATGGAATAATACCAGAGTCCAACTCTGATGGTCCAACAGAACCCAAGTTAGCATCTGGGATTACATCGGTGTAAGCTACTTCAACATTGTTTGGAATGTCATCTAAGAAGTAGTAAGTTTGTTCTTCTGCTGTTCCGGTTAGACCTTGTAGATTTTTGGTTCTGTAAAGACGACGCTTGATTGTTCCTAATGGTCCAGTTGGAATGTTAGTAAGCTGAATACAGTATCTGCCGGGATAGTCAGCAAAACTATTGTTATTGTCGTAAGCTTCTGTATTTCCGTTAGTCCAAGAAATAATCGCAGATGAAGGAGACATTGGTGACTCTGATTGAGTATCTGTAATAAATGTAACTTTGTAAGAGTAAGCATTTACAGAATTAGCAGCAGGATCACCAAGACCCATTTGACTATTTGTGGCAACAACAATCTTGGTGAAGTTTTCATCTATTCCAGAGAAACCATCCCAATCATAATCATCTGGTGCGTTTTTAGACCCAAAGAAACCACCGTCTTCTGTTGGAATTACTTCTGGTGGCGATGGTCTAACAGGAAATCCAAAAACAGTTGTTGTTTGTGGTGCCCAGCCATACCATTTACGCATAGCATTGTAGCCATTGGCATAGATAAGCATCTCACCAAATGGAGCATAGGTTGTTCCAACTTCCTGAACAGATGGAATGTGTCTGCGTTCTTCAATAGGTAAATAACCAGCAGCCTCATAAGGAGCTAGATAAGCAAGCGTAAGCGTTCCATCACCAGCATTGAACTCAAATACAGTTCTGTCTAGCTTACCGCGTGGTTGCCAGTGAAAGATGGAATAGACAGAAGCTGTACTTGTTTGTGGATTAGACCAGTAAGAAATCCAACCAAACTTATTTGTCCAAGCTCTTTGTCCGAAGTCATAGTCTAGATTTTGAATGTCCCTTGCAGATAGAGCATCTGAATTAGGATACTGCTCAATTCCTTTTCCATAAACTGTGTTTAGTTTTTGCATAATCAAGTTCCATTATTTGGACGGTACTGTGCTGCGTTAGGATAGATCAAGTAAGGATCATAACCTGTGCGCTGCCAAGCTGCACGACGAACTGCTAGCGAATCCTTCTCGGTTCCATACCTTGCTCTGAGAAGCTTCAATCTATCATCGAACTTACGCTGATGTAATTGTGCTTCTGTTCCTTTTCCTTCGCGTAGATAAAGATCAACAAGAACTCTATCAATTAGAAGGTAATGGAACTCCTCTGGGAATTCTGGAACATCAGTGTCGAATTGTAGATCGTGTGGCTTGTAGATGTATCTGACCTGAAACCATTTGCGTTCTTTGGCTGTGCCACCAGCTTCTCCTAGATAACCATAGAATGGAGTGCCACCTGTTGGTCTTGGGTAAAAACGAATTCTTTTCAAACGACCATTAGTATCAGAGAAGCGTGTTTGATAAGGCGCTCTTGGTAGATTGTTTGCTTGCAGAGTGTATTGCATTGAGTTGTCTGGATCTTGGAACTTGATTGTTCCTTCGATAAAGTTTGGCTCATTAGGTGGCCTAGCAGGTTGTCCGCCAAATGGAATGTAGAAGTAGCGATTATCAATACCAGTATTTTCTATTGCTAGATAGAAGTTGATGTAAGAGCCGTAAGGAATCCAGTCAGGAAGATCAACAACAATGTTGTGGTCTGCTTGTGTAACTTCGATTGTGACAAATGGAGACATTGCTGATTCTGGATAAGGCTTATTTACACCAGATCCTTGTGTGCTGGTTCCGCCGCCAAAGACAGAATAAGTGTAAGCAATGTTGTAAGTTCCTAGTGGAAGTGCTGCTGCTGCAAGGCAAGGAGCTTCATTACCAGTTAGAGCAACCGTAGGAACTGGAAGAGCATCTGTCTCACCTTGGTTGATGTAAACAGAAGGAACATCTGCTGTGCTTTGATAAGATAAGCCAAAGTCTGTATCTAATCTGCGAGCAATAGAAATCATTTTAGAAGGAATTGTTCCTTTGCCTACACGATCATCTCTAAAACCAATGTCCATAACTTCAATGCAATCTGCTGGAAGATTGTAATAGTTATGCTTGAAGCGGAAGTTAGTTAGAGTTGTTGATCCACCAATGTAAGAAGGTCCAATAGCTCCGTGATCGTTAGCAGCCGTGGGATCATAGTTGTATCCTGAGATGATGTTGTAATCAAAACCATCTAGTTCTAATTGTTGTCCCCAGAAGTATCTGAACAAATCAGAACCAATAGCAGAAGCAGGATTGATAGAGGATAGAAGAACTTGTGGATTTCCGGGATCAGCAATTATTTCAGCTTCAAAGTCTGTGGTATTACCAAGAGCTTTCCACATTTTGTCCAGAACACTTGCATCAACATCTGGAACAACTTGCATGTCTACAACCTTTTGGTTGAAAGACCAAGGCATTGTGGTAAAGATTTCTTTGTAGGCATCATTGATTTTCTCATTCAAATAACCAAAGTAAGTTGTGCTATTGGGCACAAAGTTTTGCTGAATGAGAATCTGGTTTCTGATCTTTTCAAGATTCATTGTGTAGTTCCTCTACTTATGCAGAAAGCGTCAAAAAGAAAAAGCCCCGGCTCTTGCGAACCGAGGCTAGGGTTATTCTTCTAATCTATCAGAGGATAGGCGAAAGAAGAACTGGGCAGGATGCAGAACCTACATCGAAGGTGATACCAACGGCAAGTGATCCAACAACTGCACCAGCAGCGTTGTCTAGCTCACCAGCGGTCGATGCACTTGGGTAAACAAGAACACCGGCTGCTACACCAGCGTCAACACTTGCCAAGCAAAGACCACGGATCTGAACTTGAACTGCTTCGCCAGCGGCTGCTGCTGTGGTAGCAACACCGATTGCGTATTGTGCTGAGGTTGGAGCCTTGACTACTGTTGCGGAAATAGCACCGGATGGAGAAGCAGCAGTATCAAATACAACTGCTTCGCCAACTGCGATTGAGCCACCAGCAACGAATGATTCAAGACCTTCGAATTTTTCAGCAGAAGCAAAGTCTGCTGCACTACTTGAAAGGTAAGGTACGATTTTAGACATTGTATTATGCTCCTTTTATCAGACTGCGTCTGCGTCGGTGATGAGACCTGAACCGCCGAGGCGCTTAGCAACCAATCCACCTTGGAAGATGAGTTTGGCAACGGCGACATCTTGGTTTGGAATCTCGATGAATGGAGTGAGGATAAAGTCACCTTCATCGTGGATGCCGAGTGTGACATCATCGAGGTTGAGGCAGTAGAAGGAGATGATGTCATCGCCAGTCTTGCCAACATTGTATGTGGTGATGTCTGGATCAGCGAACATAAGTGCGTCGTTCCAAACAAGCGAAGGAGTGCCGGAGTCTAGTTCCTTCTGGCTCATAAAGCGAACTTGATTGACAAGGGCTGCTTCGTAGTTGTTGTAAGCGTCTTGCGAAGCTAGAACAAGGTGGAAGAGTTTTTCGCTGAGGCCATTGCGGTTTAGAGCAGCGGCGGTACGAACGGCACGGAGTGCTTTGAAACCATCACCAGAGGTGTCTGTACCGAAGTTACCAGCAGCCGAGTACCATTGGTTCTGCCAACCTGGAACGCTGGCATAAGTTGCCTTGGAAAGACCACCAACTGTATTGCTCTGCGAACCAGCAGCAACGGCTTCCATGAAGCCAGTGGCTGAGCCGACACCAGAGATACCATTGAGTGTTCCGAGTTGGCTGAGGCCAGCAACGCCACCAGCAACTGTTTGCTTGTTGACTGCTCTCATCATTGAAGCAAGAGCAGACTTGTAGCGAACATCAGCCAAATTGACGATAGCAGCGTCACCCATGTTCTCGGCCTTATCACGACCGCTCAAAGAGATTGGAAGTGCTAGGCGTGACCAAGTGTAGGTAGCGCGTTGGGTTGAATCGCGAGCAGTCATGTCGAGTTGCTCGTAGCCTGTGCCATCAAGCGAGGTGATGACGCCGGGGGTTTGAACTTCAACAGGGACATTGATGTTGTAGCCGCCGTTGAACTTGAAGACTTTGCCTTGATCCTTGACTTGACCTAGGAATGGAGTTGCGCGTTGTAGCAACATTGAGGTTTCGTCATGGATAAGGCTTAGAGTAGTATTGATTACATCTAAGGTAGTAGCCATTTTCTTATTCCTTTATGGTTTGTTTATTGATTTGAGTTTCAATTCAAATCTTCTGAGGTATCCATTTTTGGGTTCAGTAGATAAGAGGATAAAACTCTAATCAAAAGGTTGTCCACAAAGGGGCCTACAAATTAGAGCTTCCTACAAAGGATAAAATCTGTCAAATAATGTCAAGACCTTATGTGAATTCTAATCTTATCAAGAAGATCTTTTCTTATTGAATAGAGTTTTGATTTCTTCAATCCACTTTTAGCAATACAATGATCTAGGGTTGTTTCTCCAATTACCCAACTAGCAACGGTAGCTTCAATGCTTTCTGGATCTAGCTCTCTAATAAAAGCCATTCCAACTTCTTCCATTTTCAAAATCTTTATTGGAGAGAATAAAGAATCAGATACTTCTGGAACTACATAGCCTTCTTCTTTTAATTCAAGATAGAATGCCATTCCTTTTTGGTCTAGCCATTCAGTCCACCAGCAATCAAAAATCCTGAGAAGATAAGAAATAGATTTTTGGTCTTCTAATGCTTTGCTAATTCTATCACTAAATCTAGACAAACCAAATTCTATTGTCATCCAGTTCCAGATAGCCTTACGACCAATAATGCCATTCTTCTTCGCTTCTGATGAAATAATCCAATAAAGATTATTCTTCTTTCTAGCCCACATCCAGTATTCAGAAATCGTAACCCATCTTCCTGATTCTAGTTGTTTGAATTGTAGTAGCTTGTGGAACAACCAATGTTCGTTGCTGATAGTCATTTTACTTTCTCAACTTTCATTCCGCGAAATGAACCGCGCTTGACTGCAAGTGTTATTGCTTGTTGTGAAACTTGAAAATGTTTTGATGCTTCTGTGATTGAAGGAAAAGTCAAAGCACCAATCGTTATTGATTTACTATTCGCTAATGAGATTTTCTCTTTATGTTCTGGTGACTTTGGTTTGCCTTTATGAATAGCAGAAAGTTTTGCTTTGTGTTCTGCTGACTTTGGTTTAGACATGTTTGCTTTGTGGGTTTCTGTATCCCAGAATGTTTTGCTACTGCTGGAAAGGTTCAAGCATTCGTCAGTTCCAAAGTATTCGTTTAGTAGTTCTTGCTCTGCTTCAAGTGCTTCTTCTTTTGAAGCATAGTAGTTTAGAACTTGTAGGTCTGGTTCTCCAAAAGTTCTCCAAGCAGTTTGGAGTTTATTGTTTCTATGAGTTCCAATTTTACATCTAGACTTATGGTGGTGAAACCTGCGGTAAGTGTTTTTAGTAGAACCAACATAAAATGTTCCGTCTTCAAATACCAACCTGTAAGTTGAATAGTTCATTTGTTTCTCCTTTGACTTGATGATTGTGTTTTGTTGTCATCGCTTCGTCCTCATACTAAATAGTCCGTCATTAGCAGAAAGGCAAGCCATTATCAATTATTTTTACAAACACTCTTCATTTAGTTTTTATTCAGCTAGCCGTTTAGCTTATCA
>OGWF01000026.1_pt1 | contig 25570 bp, 50 predicted proteins | sample 1575951 | NCBI WGS metagenome assembly OGWF01 (sample SAMN07581523, study PRJEB24739) | freshwater metagenome | place: Singapore | collected 2015-01
TTTGAATAACAGAACATTTTGTAATCGTGTTTATGTCGAATGTTCCCGCTTCGATATTTACATCGTAATAGTGGTTTAAAAGGTCGTGGTTGTTCTTCGTATCCTCAAGAACTATCGTTTTACTGAATGCACCTTTACGAGTTGAAACGTCGCGAATGTCACCCACTTGAAAATTCAAAGGGAAAGCCGTCCCGTCCTTTACGTCAAGGTAGCCATTTTCTAGTTGTATCCTAACCATTTATCGAGTCTTGGTTTGAAAGCGTTACAGTTACTGAGCGCTTAATTAAGTTCTTATTCTTTTGCCTTGCCACCTCGAAACTATTTTCTTGAACTATACAAGCGTAATAATATCTATCTATTTTAATGTAAACTTCAGGCGATGTTATTAATTCTTGAAAGTAGTTATCCATTTCAATAGTTAACCAATTGGTGTTTAATTGAAGTGTTTTTGTGACCGTTGGATTAATTACCCTCGTTCCTTTTTCGTCCGTCCCATAAGTCCACATACCGCTATCAGTATAACCCGTAACGTCTTGTTTGTAGGTCGTTTTTTCAACGATTCCGTTTTCATAAGCCCTTAACTGAAAAGCAAAACTACCGAATGAACCTAACCTATCCAAGAAAGCAATTTCGAAAGGTTCGATAATGCAACGCTTATCTAATTGAATTGTGTAAATAAGCGAACTATCCGCATAGCTTGAATCAGCATACACGAATGAATAGTAAGTAGTAGTAGGTTTAATTAACGGCAACGTCCCGACCAATGGCGTAAGTGTCCCGTGATTATTTGCACCAACACCCACTTGTGTAATTAAGGCGTTATCCGTTATTGCTTTAGCGAAGATGTCACCGTCGGAATTCTGAAACAACATAAAGCCCGTTGTATCGAAGTTGTTTAAGATGTTTACCCAAAGGTCTTGAGTTTCCGTTATCCTAAAGCCGTATTTCGGTAGGTCAGTTAACAACCTCGCGTTAATGTCAGGGAGGATAAAATCAACTTCGTTATAAGTTCTAAATCCTGCCCAAGAAATAGCACCGTTGAAAACGTATTTGTTCAATGCCGTTACTATGTCCCTTGTTACCGTCTTTCTGTTGTCGGCATAACTTACATTCCCATTATCCGTTGGGTTAAGTACATTCGAGAATAAAGCGTTTATTGTAAAGTCGGTTGTTCCATTTACCGAGATAACCGTCCAAAGTCCGTTAATAGCTGAATTGGCTACACCTGCATTCAAAACAATTTGGTCGCCTACTACGAATGTGTGTGCAACCGTTGGCGTTATTTGAACATTGCCACCGTTGTTAACTAGGTTAGCCGTGTACGAATAAGTTACAACAAACTCTTCACCTACCTTTAAATCGTATTGATAATAAGATTTAGTAGCTGGGTCGCTTTCAATTAACGTTTGGTCGAAGTTGTACGTTACTTTGTTCTGTAAAAGCTTACTTAAATCAATTTCTCCGTAGCCATCACCGAAGCGAGGGTAAACTCTATACTCAGCTATCTTGTTTGAAGTTCCACTTTCGTAAACGTCAAATATGTATTTGAAGCCCAAGTTGTTCTTATTGGTTGAATTGAATAAGTACTTTATAGGGTTATAAGCAGGTGTTCGGTCGAACGGTTCGTTTATTGTTGTTATTGCCATATATTATAATAGTAAATTAAGATTCGTGTTTTACAAGGTCAAGTAAGAATCGTCGGTGTAGTACATTTCTTTAATGAACATCACGGCATAACGCACGGCATCCATTGCATCGTCGTAAAGTTTAATTGGTTCGTCCGTAATATTGTCACCGACCTTTTTCCACTTGTAGTTGTTATATTCTTTTTTCAAGTTGTCGTCTTCCTGACACCACACCTTAAAAGTTTTGACCGCATTTATTCCACTCTTAACATTCTTGTTTGCGTTGTTTACGTTAAAGCCAGCGTTTTGCATTTCGGCTATTATTTCAGGTCTTGAATAATCCGCAAGGATGTCAACCGTTTGCTCAATGTTTAGTTGTTTAAAGCGCTCAATTAATTCGCTTGTTGTTAAATAGCTTTCATAAATCACGGGTTCAATATAGATGTCACCATCGTGCCAATAGACCCTCATCAAAGCTGTTGGATGGTTATACCCAAAATCTAATCCGTACACAAAGTTCGTGAACCTTTCGGGTCGTTTAGGAATAAAGTCCCAAGTGTTGAAGATGTTTGATTTAGAAATAGCCTTTTCACCTAATGCGTAAATTTGATACAACGCCTCATCAGTTCGTTTAAGGTCTTCGATTTGGCGTTTAATACTTTCGGGTAAAAACGGGTTGTCTTTGTAGGTTGATTTAATTAAAACACTTTCGTCTTTCGGTAGTTCGTAAAGCCAACTGGATAAATCGGAAGGGTTATAATCAAAAATAAGTTTATACTCCGTTCGCATATTAAGTTGCTGGAAGTCTTCGAACCATAACTCATTAGCTTCATTACACCAACCAATGTCACGCTTTCGACCCCTAACTTTTTGTTCGTCGTCGATGCTGAAGAACTCAACAAGTGAACCATTGGGAAAGCGGTAAATGTTTTCACTCATATTGTGTGAACTCTTCTCGTAAAGGTTCAAGTCTTTAAGCACCTCAAAAAAATCACGCATTACCGTAGCCCGTAACGCAGGAAAAGTTTTCCTAACTATTGAAACAACCTTGTTTGGATTTTGTAAACACCACACGGTTAATAATTGGCAAAGCGAATAAGTCTTGCTTGAACGTGAGCCGCCCTGATTTATTATAAACCGTTTTTCGGAAGTCAACGCTTCCCAGTTCCAACTAAACACCTGCGTAGCATTTAATTCCACTATTCGGGTTTAATGATGTTTACTTTAATTTCGCTTATCCTTTCGCCTTGAGTTGTGACATCCGTTTTTTCTGTTAAGCCGTTTAACCTCGCAACGATGTTTTGTTGGTATTGTCCAACTAACGCGCCTTCGATTTGGTCGTTTCGGATTTCTTCTTTTATGCGCGTAACGATGCTTACATACTCATTACATTCACCCCCTACATTATACCAATAACGATTCACGTCCGAACCTTTTTTATTGCAGTAAGTTTTGAACCCGTCTATTGTTAACGGTGGAGTGTGAGGTTCGTATAATACACCTTTGTTTGTAGCTTTAGGAACGTTTCTTGTTCTTTCTTTAGTTTCCTTTACGTAACCTTCGAATAGTTGGTATAGGGCTTCGGGTGTTTCTATGTATTTTGGTTTCATAGTTAATTTTTAAATAATTCGCCTTTTTGACCTAGTTTTTCTATAACCTTTGGATTGTTATCGTAGTGTCGTTGAATTCCTAGTTCTTGTATCTTTCTTATCTTATCGTTATTGCTTCCAGTTGCGTAGACGTTTTCGTGTTTTATTCCTATTTCATCGGCTTTGTTTAGTAATCCGTCTTTTGAATGTCTAGCGCTAATTATAAACAATTCATTGTTCTTAATTAAACTCAAAGCTAATTCCGTCCCTTTTGCCGTGCTTAATACACCATCGTAATCAAAACTTATTTTCATAATTCGCCTAATTCCTTTAGTTTACTTTCAGCCCATCGTTTACCACTTAAACCACCCCACAATAAATATGAGATGTAACCGCAGGATTTCGTGTCTCCTTTATCGTAGTAAACTTCAGCACGGCTTAAATAACTATACATACGTTTTATCGTTTCTACCGTTACTTTTTGTTTTTGTGCTAACTGTTGCGCACGAACCTTACCGACTTGGGTTGCACACTTGTTATTTACCTTTTCGTTTAGTTCTATTCCACGCTTTGCGTTGTTTGACACTGAATCAGGATAGTCGTTGAAACTTTCCGCAAAATATTCTTTTATCTTATCTTGAGCGGTTAAACGTTCACTGTCCCAAATTGCCTCACAATAAGCTATGCGTTGGTCTTGGTTTGGGTATTCGTCTTTCATTTCAGACATACACCTATTCAAATAAGCGTTCTTTGTTTCTTCGGGTTTAGGAATTGGCATAATTCGTCTTTTTAAAGTGGTTTAGGAATTCGTCTTCGGTTACCTCCTCAACTGCTAAATAATGGTCTTGACTCGTCAAATAAGCAACGTAGTGATAGCCTTTTTCTTTAAGCATTTCTTCAACGCCTACAGAAATAGAAAGCATCTTTTCGCCTGAATCTATGATAAAAAATCTATTCATCTCTATACTTTTTTTCGTAAGCATTAACAACTAACCAAGTGACGTAAGAAATTAATAAAACCCCTCCGAATTTATTAGTCATATCTGACCCATTAATTAAGCATACACCGAAGCCAATTGCACAAATAAAGATAAGTAAAGCAAGAAAATCCTTCATAGTTTATAATATTAAATTTGGGGTTCGTGTTTTAATAACTCCCTAATTTCTTCTTTAATTTCAGTTAGCAACCCGTGCGCAGCAAAAGACGAAATGTTAAAATGTGCAGCTATTGAACGAACGGTATTATAACCCTTATCGTAATAAGTCTCAAAGAATATTTTCTTAACTCTGTCCGTTTGTGTTTGCTTATAGAGTTCTAAAGTAGCTATGTAGTTTTGAATCTTAATTTCTTCAGCGAGATTGGTTAAATATTCGTCGATTTCTTCGTCTTTCTGTTGGTCTACGTTTAAGCAATTAACAAGTTCCAATTTTGAGGCTGTTCCGTTCCAAAGAATCTCAGATTTAATAAGGTGAAATAAATACCCTTTAGCTTCGTAGTCTTCCTTAATTGACGGGTTAATTTGAATAAGTTTAAGGTAGGCGTTTGAAATTACAACCTCGCTTTCTAAGTTAAGTTTGGAGCGAGAAATGAAATAATCAGTGTATTTTTTGACCTCAATGTAATTACTTTGTATGTACTTATCAAGAATACCTTTCATAAAAGTCAAGAAAATCGGCGATGTATATTTTACGATAAACCATCCCGCACATACAGTTGTTTTCGTTACCGTTTAAGACCCGATTTCGAATCTTTTGGAACTCTTTAGCAACCTTTTTCGAGAAACGTGCGGTTTCGGGTAAAGCTTTAACGCTTTCTATATACGTTATTTCAGCCTCTGTAAACATAGATTTAAGATAAAGCTAAGTAAAGATACCAAACAAGCGGTGAAAACGTCTCCAGTGTACGCAAAAGCACTCCAAAACGCAACGCATTTAATACAACTTAAACCGCCGTGAATCCAATTAAGATAAAATGAAGGTTTGAACGCTCCAAAAATACCATCAATTAAATATTGAAGTGGTTCGAATTCACACCACCACCAAGCAAAAGCTATTAGTCCAATTATTTCCATAAGGTTATAAGCTTAAAATTAGTATTCATTCTTCAGGATTTAACCTTACAAAAGCCTCGTATCTAAATTCTTTTAAGAATTGGTTAGGAGTTCGTCTTTTCATAGTGTATTGACGAAAATTAGCCCGTAAAAGTTTTGTAAGTATTCTGTTCATTGGTTCAAATATACAACTTTTTTAATTCTTTTATTTTTTGTTTATAGGTTTCGTTTATTTCTCGCAGTTCTTCAATGGTAAATTTCTTTTGAATATGCGCTTGTTCGTGTAATGCGATTAATCTTTGCCCTCCAATTCGTTTCTCGATACCTATTTGATAATTTAAAAGATTACCACTTAAAAATTGGTTGCATCGTTCGCATTGTAAATGGCAATTATCTTCATTGAATCTAACGTTAGCGTGTCCACCTGCGCTGAAATAATGTCCGCAGTTTTTTTTCAATGGTGGTTTTTCACAAGAAATGCAATTCAACCCAGCATCACGAAGACGAATGAACTTATTAAACGTAGTTTGAGTAATTTTCAACCAATCAGAAGCGGTCATTAAGTCCTTTTTTAACTTCGCCTTTTTCTTATTCCATTGCTTAACCTCGTGTTCTTTTATCATTGCCTTTACGCAGTTATCGTGAAAGCAGTTTTTTTGTAGTGAGGTGTAAGGTGTGAACTCGGTGCGGCAGTATTTGCATTTTTTAGTCTTCATAAATTCTCAAGTCGTTAATTCGTTGGTTAGCTTTCATTAACTCCAAATTTAATTGAAATAGTTTAGTAGTTAAAGCCTTGTTTTCGTCTTTTAGTTGCTTAAATACCTCATCGACTAACAAAAGGTCTTGAATAATCACTTCGATTCCTTCCGCTTTTTTCGGTTCGAGTTTCTTTCGAAAAATCATTTTGTTAATCGTCAACGACAAATTAACAGAGGCAAGTGTTTGTTTTAGTGCTTTGTCCATAGTTAAAAAGGTAAATCATTATTAATTCGTTTTATTGGGTCAATACCTCCAATCTTAAAGCCTAGTCCATAGTTATAATCAAATAATAAAGGTTGATTAAGTTCGGTTTGTTGTCCTCCAGTGTCACGGTCTTTGATTTTTTCAACCTCAACCATTGTCATATATTTCATTTCTGCGTGTTTTACAAGTCTATGAATTACAATCATATCGTCACACCTATTCAAAAACGGTTTACCTCCTTCAATATGCGCTTTTAACGGTGGTTTAAGGTGACCGTGCCAGTGATGTTCTTGAGGGTAAAGCATCGAGTTACGTCCGCTCTCACTATTTGGGTGCGTTGAAATATACAACGTTTTCCCCGTGCGGTTGCAAAAGTCGCGAGTATAGTTTAAAAACTCGTAGTTATCACTATGCTGCATACCTCGATTAAGTCCAGTAAATGGGTCAATAAATCCGACATCAGCATCAGTTGATTCGATTAACTTCAGTATCTCTTGAGGTGTGTACATTTGTTCGTTGCTGATAAATTGAAATTTGGTTTCTAATTCGTTTTGATAAGCAAGTATTTCGTGTTTCGTTAGTTCGGTAAACTTTCTTCCTGAATACATTTGAATCAAATCACGCATCACTTGACCACTTGAGTTTTCACCCATCCACAATACGAATTTTAAATTGTGATTAACTGCCAAAGCGAGAAAATACCAAAGCATAAAATAAGACTTACCGACATTATCGTGACCGAGAACAATATTTAGTTGTTTAGTTTTGAATCTTAAATAATCGTCTAAAACGCATCCTATTCCCAAACCTTGAGATATCTTACCATCTTTGTAGTCTAGTAAGTATTGAGTACTATGTCCGTGTTTTAATATCATTTGCCTAATTGTTTCATTACGTTTTCGTAAAATAGCTGGTCGTTCGACTTTGGTTGTTTAAGTTCCTTTGGTAAGTATGGAACAGTATTACTTAAAGTTGACTTCCAATTAAGTATTTTCTTTAATTTACCGTCTTTAGTTGTACACCAACCATTAACTAACCAACTTTGGTATTTAAGTTTAAGAGCATCAATTGAAACATCGTTTACTATTGACGAACCATAAACAACAAATTCTTCGATAGTTGGTATATTACTTTCTTTTTCTTCTTTATTATTCTTGTTTGTTGTTAGTTGTTTGTTAGTTGATTGTTGATTGCTTGTTAGTTGCTTGTTAGTTGGTCTTTCTTCGCTTTGGTAAGTTTCATATTTACAGATAGTTATAAGTGTAAACTTGTTTGTTGTTTGCGTGTTGATTTCGTTCGTTTTTTCAAACTTTTTTAATAACGTTCTAATCGTTTGAATTGATATTCCGGTATCGCTTGAAATCTTACCGTATGAAGTTATAAACTGACCTTTGTTAATTGTATTACCTTGCCAAGTTCCTTGAGTGTGATTAGCTTTTAAAAGTAAATACATAAACAAATGAACCGCTTCGCTTTTATTAAACCACTCCCAGTTTAAAAATTGACGATGTATTTTAACCCAACCGCTCATCTGTTAATTTTATATAGTCAACTAAAGCTTTAATTTCGTATTCATTCATAGTGTAATATGTTTCACCGTGACCGTTTAAAATTGACACCATTAACTCTTTTTCGTCAGTTCGATAAAATTCAATTTCACCATCTGAATTCATTGATTTAATTAAAAGTTGCATAATCTAAAATTTAAGCATTAAAAAACCCCTTGCAAATCCGTAGCCTCCGACCTCTACTTCATTACAAAGGGTAAATAATTAGTTTTAAGTTCGTAATGTCGGAAGGAACTTATACTTAATAATATTAAAAAAACGAAAGTGTTATTTATAAAACCCTCTTCGTTCTTGGTTGAATTTCTCCCAAGCTTCTAACGTTGAAACGTGGTAAATTAACTTCGGGTGAATGTCCGCTTTTTTAACAGCATCCTCGTCTGAATGCGCTTGGACTATCCTCCAATCACGAACACCTTGAGATTCGTATATTAAATAGTATGCTTTCAAAACGGGAGGTCTGTTTTCGGTTGAGCCAAACCCTCAAAAACATCTTTTTTGTAAGGTTCGCTAATCTTTGCACTGAAGAATTTGCCATTTTTACCGTCTTTAACCCATAAAGCAATTTCAAACTCTTCGCCTTTAACGTTTATTTTACCTTTGTAATCGGGGTGGTTATCCGCTTTTTTATCGTTTTTAAATATTGCACCCGTGTTTGTGTTATCGTAACTCATAGTTTTTAATTTAAATTTACATTATTTTCGTTTAATATACTAAAGAATTCCTTTTGAATTTCTTCATAAACTTCCCATTTATCATCGCTTAAATCACCGTGTTTTAGTTGATGCCTTAACCACTGGTTAAAGTCCCACAAAGCGCAAGAATAATCAAAACCTTTTAAATGATGTTTAGCATCTTCCATTGATTCAAATTCAAGTGTTATTTTCATTTTTCTATAATTTAAAGTTCAAACAATCCCGCCCAATATAAAAGTAAAAATTCAATTCCAACCGAAAATATTGAAGTGTAAAGATTAAATTCACCTCTTGGTTGTCCGTGTTTTTTTGCACTAATTAAAAGCCCAATTGACCATAAAATAATTAATATAATTACTGGTGTTTTCATTTTAATATCTTTTAAGTTTTTCAATATAAAGCGTAGCATCCATTAACTCTTCCTGAAGGTGGTTAAGCCATTCGCTGAATTCAACGTCATTACGGTCTAAAGTTTTACCGTATTTCTTAAAACCTACTCGTGAACGCTCCCAGTATTTAGCCATTACCGCCATTAAAACGCTATCTTCGTTTTGTATCGGTTCGTTTTCGTGTGTTATGTTCATCTTATTCTGATTTATTCTTTTCTGTTCAACATTTTTATACCAATTATCCCAATCTTCCTTAGTCATAGAATTTAAAGCATCGTCAAATTCTTTGTTTAATTTTTCCCAATTGGCCATCTTATTCTGATTTAAAGGTTAATTACTTTCATTATCCATAATCCACACCCAAGCTACTATAGCACCACCAATACACATTCCAGCTATAAAAAAAATTATTTGAATACCAGCTTCTTTATCTATATACATCTTATTCTGATTTAATTGTATATGTGTAATTATATTACGGGTATAAATGAGTTATATTTAATTTTGTTTTTCCTTGCCTTTTTCAATTATTTTTTGAATGGCTTGGTCTAACCCACTATCTTTTAGTTTTTTACGTGCTTCTTCCGCACCTTTACATTTACAGTCTTTATATTCCCATCTTTCAAACCTGTCTCCAAAAAACAACTTTGATGTTTTTTTGAAAATTGCTTTTGCTATTGGTTTTCCACAATAACTACATGTTGGTATTGGTCTTCTTATTGCCATTTATTAAGTTATTTACCACCGCACACAAAACTAAAATATAACATGCGGTATAATTAATAAGCCTGAATTTAATTTTAATCTTCGATTTAGCAGTAGTGGTCAGGCTTACATAACCATACCACCAACCGTTACCGTCAATTAAAATGACGGTGGGTCTATAAGTTTTGCCCAATGAGTAATGTTCCTGTATTTTGCTAAATCTCCATTCGTGTCCCACCCATTACAAAATTTGTTTTCTGTACCATTCCATCTGCCAATTTCATGACAATTAAAATCATCTGCAACCCAAACTAATACATCAGTATCTATTGGTGGTTTTTGCTCTGAAAATTTAATCCATTCCATCTTATTCTGATTTAAATGTTTCATTGTAGTATTGTTCTGCTGAATTGTAATCACCTTTTGTTAATGAATTTAACCAAGCATCTTTTATCTGCTCCTTCTCCATTGCTTTGGCTTGTTCAAATAGTTCTTTTGAAACTCCAAATATTTCATTATTTAAAAATAGTTGCTCAACCAACCATTCTACTGCTGTTTTTTTCATTTTATTAAGGTATTAAAATATTTTCTACATTCTTCTATTCGTGTTTTCATCTCGTTAATTACGCCTTCGTTGTATTCGACGTGGAAAGCTTTTACTCGTCTATCCTTCGGTATATGATTGAAATTATGAATAGCCCTAATTTCGTCTTCACACAATTCCAAATGTTCTTCCCGCGACAAATTACCATATTGAGGATTCGCTTCCATTGAATAATATAATCTAAGTGCTTCATTTTTAATAAAGTGTTCAGGTGTGTTAATTAAACAATAACTTATCAAAGCGTCTTTTTTACCCGTTAGCCACATATAACCCATTACTTGATAATAGTAGTCTTTGTTTGGAAGTTCGCTTTCAAAAAACGGGAAAGTTTCTCCTGACCAACTACTTTTAACGTCAATAATTAACGAGGTTGTAATTACGTCGGGAGTGCCTTTAATGTAGTCGTTTTCAAAGTACTTATCGTTTTTAGTTAGAAACTCGAATCCTAAGACATCTTCAGTTAGTTCAATAGCTTGTTCTTCGACTTCGTTACCTTTGTCCGTGTAACGGCTTTTAAAGACCTTTTTAATACCGAATAAATGCTCTCTTGCAAGTTCTTCAATGTAACTTTTAGCTGTTTGACTCAATACCTCGTTTTTTGAACGAGGCGCAGTCATTATTTTTCCTAGTGATGAACAACGTATTTTCATAGTTGGTTAAGTTTAATTATTTGTGACTGAGTTAACTGAAATTTGTTTAAATCGTCTTTTGAAGCAAGTCCGTCTTCAATAGCAGTTAAAGCCTTTTGAAAGCGTTCGTCTGAAATGGTCGGCTTTTGCGTTTTAATGGCTTCCGTTGCTAAATTCGAATCGTCATCGATTGCCTGCAAGCATAAAAGTCCGACCAAAGTGTAACGACGAAAATAAGTACAAGCCGAACCGATTTTTTGGGGGTCGAGAATTTCAGGTAATTTCATACAACTTTCAGCAATTTCACCCGAATCGATGTCAATTATTCGGCTAAATACGTAACCGTCTTCGATTGGTTGTAATAATAAAAGGTTGTTTTCTAGGAGAACTGGTTCAACCTCGTCAATTAATGCGTTAATGTCGGCATAATTGTTTTTAAAATGTGGATTTTTAGCGTTCTTCGCTACCTTCTTAATTGATTGCTTTGCTTTGTGTAGCTTTTGCAAAAATGTTAAGGTCGCAACCTCAACTGTTGTTTCTTGTTTTTTCATTTTTATTAGATTTGATTGTTTAAAATTATAACATTTTTCCAACTAATTGGTCAAGTCGAACTAAATTTTTTGCGTAATTTACCCAAATATCATCCTCAGGGTAGAAATTTAAAGGAACACACTCTTTAATTTTCTCGATATTTTCAATTATTTCGGGGTGTCCGTAACCCTCGTAAGCATTAATAACCGCTTTGATGGCGTGAACCGTCACGGCGTGGTCACGATGGAACTCTTTTCCGCTTTCTGCTAGTGACGAACCGCCTAGCCACTTCCAAACCATACCAACCGAGCGCCAAAGTACAACCTCTCTTTTACGGGTGTCGATTAAATCACCCTCAAATACGAATGGACACGCGTTGTAGAAGTCAATCATTTCGAACTTAGTGCAACCAATCATTTTTCCTATTTTACCTCTGTTGTATTTCATTAGATTTTGCTTTTAAAATTTGTAAATAAAGTTGTAAGTTAAATGAACCTCCTTTGTCACCTTCGTGTTTCTTTCTAGTCCAGTATTCAATTATTGTGTTTAAGTCTATGTATTTCATTTTATTCTGATTTAAAAATTTGACTATATGTGTTTGGGTCTTCCAAATGATTTGGAAGATTTTGTGGAACCCCATCAACAAGTGTTTTGCATTTAAAGCCATTTGCATTAAGATACACAACCCAAGTATGTGCCTCATACATTGATTCGCAATTTATCGTGTCAATATTCTTATCTTCTGCTACTACTTCTATTTTCATCTTGTTCTGATTTAAAGGTTAGGTCTGTAAATTGAACTAACAGTGATAGCTCCATTTTCATGTTTAGTAAATACATCTCCTTTATTTGGTAAATGTGTGTCTCCATTTGCTAATGTTACAAAACTTCCTATAGTAGCAATACCATTTCTTTCTTCAGTTTCAATATTGTCTTTGAAAAAGTCTTGAGCTTCTTTACTCATATAGCCTTCATAAATAAATTTTTCCATCTTATTCTGATTTAAAGGTTAATAATTTCATTGTATAAAAAAACTGAAAATTTATTTTTAAAATCTCCTTTTGGTAGTATATATAAACTACTTTTTAAAAGTACAGATACTATGTATTTTCTTATCTCATCAAACATCTTATTCTGATTTAAAGGTTTCGTTGTAGTAATGATTACATCTTTCTTCGGTTAATGGAATATCTTGACCACCATCCCAATAAGCATCTTTTATCTGCTCCTTTTCCATTGCTTTAGCTTTGTCAAAATCTAATTGAATTAATTGACCTTTTGTCCAATCATATCTTTTTTCTAACCATTCAACTGCTGTTTGTTTCATCTTAAATATTTTTTGCGTTCAAAATATTCCTCAATGTTTTCATCGGGGTCATAGTTATAATTCTCCTCATAGTACCATCTAATCTCATTATCGATTTCATTGCATAACCAATCTTTAAAATCTTCGTCGATGCCGTGTTTTTCAAGTTCAGTTATACGAATTTCAATGCTATCGGAGAACTCATCAACATAGTAAAACTTTAATGAGTCGTAATCGCATTCAGTTAAAGAGGTAGTGAATTCAACTTGGTAATAAACACCTTTAAAAAGGTATTCTAAATTACTTTCGTTCAAGTCAATTTGCAGTCTTTCAATAGTTATCATAATTCAATTATTTGAGTTAGTACTTTTTTGTAGCTTGTAAGGAGTCTTTTCTTACCCCTTTCACACGTTGCTATTCTAATGTCGTTAAAGCGGATTGAGTCACTACCGAAATACAATTGATTTTCTTTAATGTAGTCTATGCGTCTTTGCATATCGTTAACCATTTCGAGAAGAACTAACGCTTTTTCTTGTAAGGTGTTGATGTTTTTCATTTTTCTTGTTTTTAAAGTGATTCAATAATTCCGATAATTAAGCCGAGTAAATAAACTGCGAGTGCTAATTTTAGGAAATTTTTCATAATTATTTGTTTTTAAGGGTTAAAAAATTGCGATTTCGTTTTTTGTAATGTAACCATTATAACCTAAAGCCTTAAGTTCAGCAACTAACTCATTTTGACGCTCGAAGTCAGAAAGTAACTGAAACTCATTTCTTACAAGGTTATTCGTTAATACAACATCTTGTTTTTTCAAGTCTTCGATTTGATTTGCCCACATTTTACGCTCACTTGCTTTTTTTGCATTATTCATAAAAGTTGTGAAATCATTTAACTGGATGCTTATTTGCGAAGAGATGTAGTTATTATAAGTAGTTAATGTAGAGTAGTTAGCATTCATATCAAATAATTTATCCGTGTTAATGTCAGCTACCTCTAAAGAGCATTCGTAAATAACTTCACCATCATTGTTATAAATGTATTTGTAATTGTCAGCGTAGTTAAGGTTTGTAGCGTAGAATTTAATGTTGTTTGGATTTTTTTCTCTTCCGCAAGTGTTAAATTTTCTATCGCTTCTTTCTTTTGAGTTGTATCTAAATGCTTTCATCTTGTTTTCGTTTTTGATTACCTTACAAATGTACATAACTTTTTTAAATGTGAACAACTTTTTTGAACTTTTTTTTAATTTTTTTTTCGTAATGTTAAATAAACCCAATAAAATCAATGGTTTTTGTAAAAAGAATTTTTCATTAAATAAAAAAGGGCGCTCCGAAAAGCACCCAATTTGCATCAAACCTAACCACTGAAAAACAAGAATAGGCTAATTTAAGAAATATTTTTTTCTTTTATTTTATGTGTCAACAAATCTTGATAGCATTTATGTGAAATGGTGAACTTTTCAGGACAACCGTCTTTGCAATACATCTGGTAGCGTATAGTTCCCATTTTAGTTGTATACCTGTGATGTAAATTAACGTTATAACCTGAACACGTAGGGCAACTATATTTTTCTTCACCCCATAACACCCCGTAGTGGGTCGTGTTTTGAACGTAAGGTTGGAGTTTATTAAATACCCTTTCTAAAATAGCAACGTCTTGCTTACAATAGTCAACCATTAGTTGCAAAGCGTCCGCATCCTTGTCTAAAACTATCTTTTTCCACGTTGAAAAACCGCCGTTATCCTTCTTTTGACCTTCGCCGAATAATTTAGCTAAGTAATCCAGTTTATTAGAATTAAAATAAAAGCCATTTTTAGCGTGTTTAAGCGTGTCAATTGATACGTAATGAGGTAACATATCAACACCCTGCAATAAAGCCCGTGTACGTAGCCATTTAACGTCAAATCTATCTGAGTTATGCCCGATTATTTCGTGCGCTGAATTCATTACTTTAATGAAGTTCTTTAATAGCTTCTTATCGTCTTGTTTTTTGTCCCAAGTTAACGAGTGAATTTCGTCGCTACCTTCCCACTTCCAACAAACGCAAATAATTTTCCGCTCTTCGATAATGTTGTCGGGGTCGATGTTTAATTTGTAACCACTTCGCCAACTAAAAACAATATTTGGCGACACTTCCAAGTCGAAGTATAGTCTTTTACGCATAAAAAAGGTTTAGGTAAATAAAAAAAGCGGTTGTTATGCCGCTTCGAATTCGTCTATTATCACGAAACTCCAAATAAATTGCGGTTTCATTAAATTAAGAATCTTTACAAAGTCGGGAGTGTTATTAAATACTAAACAACCTTCACTCCAACCACCTATTTTTTCAACTATTCGTGTTGATTTAAGGTCGTGTGTTGCTGCGTGAAAGTTAAAGCCTCGAATGTCCGTTTTTATTTCGGTAGTTGGGTTCGTTTTTCCATCTGTTGTAAAGTCTCGTCTATACGGAAAACCTTTTCTTTGAACTCCCGCCGGTGTCTTTCCTCGGTGCAATCCTAAATAATACCCGTCGTAGTTCCAAACGTTAGCTTCAACAACGCCTGTTCCTTTGTGACCTTTGTTAGTGGTGCAAGTTGTAACCATTACGAACTTTGAACCTTTAAAAATATAACATTTATCATCAAACTTATCGGGAGCGTCTTCGTTTGAGCGCACAAATAACGCCCAATAGTTTGAAGGAATCTTTTCAAAAGTCTCCAAGCTTTTAACCTGGTCGAGCAATTGCGCATCGGTGTATTTTCTTACATTATTCATAAACCTATTTTTTTATTGGTTTTTAAAAGTATTATAATAAGGGCAACAAGTCCAAGAATAACAGCTAAAAACTTCATTACGCTTGACCAACTGGTTCTTTTTTCCGCTTGTATTTCTTTTCTGTCCGTCTTTGCGTCTTGTTTTAGCTTAACCCTGTCTGTTTTAGCGTCTTGTTGAATTTGTTCTTTAATTATTTTGTATTCAGTTTTCGTTTGGTAGCGTGTTTTTGGAACGTATACCGTATTATTTTGAACGATAGTGTCACGGTAGTTGTAAAAGTATTCTTTGAAACCGTCTTTTATTATTGAATCTTTGAAGTAAATTCTTATTGTATCGATTCGTGTTTCTATCTTTGCACCTTTTTTAATCGCCTTGTTGATGTGATAAGATGCCGAGCAACCATAGAATAAAAGAAACAAAGCCGTTAAAATACAAGCTAAAATAAATCCTATAAACTGCCGTAAATCAATCATTCTTGAATCTCTTTTTTCACGTCCTTGACCTTTCGAACCATTCCGATTATCTTATCTAAAAACGAATAACCCTTAACCGCTTGAAAACTTTCGTCCATTGATTTAACCTCAATTGAAATCAAAACCAAAGCTAACAGTTTAGTGCTTAAGAAATCAACTGCAACAACCGTTTTTGTGAGGTCGTTTAAAATGTAGAAATCAGTTGAGTAAGTTATAATAACCGCAAAGCAATAAGTTATAAGTTTAGGAACAAATCCGTGGCGTAGCTTTTTAGATTGAATAGAAACACCTGTATTATATGCCCTCCAAACACCAAAGAAAGTATCGATAATAGTCGACAAAGCAACTAATAAAACGATGTATTTTATAGGACTTAAAAATATTAATAAGGCTTTAAATAACCCCGAAATGTAACTAACTATTTTCATAGGTCAATAATCGCTTGTAACCAACTACCATTACTTGGTATTCTTGCTCCTAGTTTAACCGCAATCGCTTGAATAATTACAGGGTAACGAACTAAATCAGCCCTTAAAGCTACGGCAATACTTCGCAAATCGTCACCACTTTGACGACCTCCATAATTTTCACGCAAAGCTTGAAGCCAACTTCCATTAATTGGTTCTTTAATACCTTCTTTATTTGCCCATTGTTCTATTAAACTCATAGTATTAAAATTTGATTAGTGAAACCTGTATCTTCTTTTTTAGCGGGTTTAATGTCTGAATCCTTGTTCAAGTCAGAAATAAACTCAGGGAATAAGTCCTTATTTTCCTTGAGGTATTTAAACAACCGTGCCTCGTAAAATGAAGCCTTTTGTGCGTAGTGTTCCATTGAAAACACGACCTCGTTTTGTGTTACTTGGATTGAATAGTCCCCAAATTGTTGTTGTATTCCTTTGTTTTTAAGTTGGTAAGATAGTCCGAAAACTGCATCCTCAGCACTTCGCCACGCAACAACGGGTTGAATGTATGTAACAAGTGTTTCTTCGTCATTGTTTAACGTTTGCGCATTGTAACCAGTTAGCATATAGTTGTAAAAGTACGTGCCTAATATTGGTTGTACCCTCATATCACTTTGCGTTTTAATATAAGGCACAACGTCGTTAACATCAACGTTTGCCGTGATAGGTGTTTGCGTCTTTAAATAGTTTTCAGTTATAAAATAAATCATTGCGCAGGTGTTTCGTTTATTGCTTGTTGTCCTTTAGTTACGTCACCACCTTCAACGGGAGGCAACGAAGCTAAAGCCCTAATCTCGTTAATTGTCATAGATTCAAGTACTTTTGTTGCGAGTAATGGCGACATTGTGTTTAAAGAATCGCTAACCGCGTTGGTATCTTCGTCAAGTTCAACAATTGTTTCGTTAACGATTTGAAAGTTATTTATTGAAAGCGTTGCTTTAACTTGGCAAATTTCCATTAAGTCGTTAAATATTTCTTCAACTATACCACGTAAAGGGATAATCGTGTTTTTCTCGAAAATAATATACGCTTGTTTAATATCACTTCCAGAACCAAGTTTTCCGCTTACTCGAATACCCATTAATATTGGGTCGATAATGTGCGCTTGACAAATTTTAGAATCAATGCTTTCGGTTGTGTTTTGAAATAAATTGTCATTTGAATTTGTTGGTATACTTTCGATTTTTGGTAGGCTTTCTTGGTTGTTAGCAAAGAATGCAATTGCTTTACCTCCGTTTTGCGCACCTTTAGCCTTGTCAATAGTGTTTTTAATAGCAACTTTTTCTTCCTCTGACTGCGGTTTTTTAGGGAACATCATTGCGAACGATGGGAAAATACTATTTATTATATTTGATTTCTGTAAATACGACATTTCACCATCCAAAAACGCCCAATTCATAGCGCTAGAATACTGCGGTAATGGGTAAACGTCTTGACCTACCGAGTGACTTTCCCAAATATATAAACATTCTCTTTGCTTAGTTCCCCATTTATAAGGCTTTATTTCTTTAATATCAATTTGACTTGCCCAGTCATCGCAAATAAAGTAGTTTTCTCCGTATTTATCACGCCTTACTTTTTCAGCACCTATATGTTTAATCTTAATTACGTCACCAATTTGGTTAAAGCATAGGTAAAAATAAACACGATTATGAATGATAACGTCCTTTGTAACTACGGGAATCATTTTTTTAAGGTTCACTCGCTTGTCAAAGGTGTACACATCAACCTTTTCCATTGCCGTTGCATCCTTACTTATCGTCAATTCAAAGCCACCACCTACCGCAGCATTGGTTTTATAATCAACTATTGCCCCGTGTAGCGTACTTGTATAGTACATTTGGTTTAAAAGCTGAGGATAGAGGTCATCCGAACCAAATCTAATTCTGCCATTAACTTGTTGTCGTGGGTTAACGTATGGTAAACTAAGGTTACCTTCACCAACCTTTAAAAAAGGCGTTGAAAAAGCTTGATAATTGTTGCCTTCAACCACTTGAACGCTTTCTTTTTTTCTTATTTCAAATCCGAATATTTTCATTTAATCGTATATTGATTGTGTTGCTGTTCCGCTTACTACCATTCGACCCTCTTCAACAAGGTTTAAACCCGTTGCGCTCGTGTTTTGGTCGACTACAATAGGCACGGGACTTTCGTAAACTGAATAAGTATATTGACCGATTATCAAAGTAAGGTCTACACCCTCCTCTAAAGTGAATAAATTGTATCTATTGACGTAAGGAGACGTGTCAACACCCACCCAATAAATGGGTTCTGAATCCGTATTAAATTCGTTTTCAAAAACGAATAACCAAGTCGGTGCGGAAATTGTCGAGTTTTCCGTAAGTGTTAACGCAAAAGTGTTTATTTGTCCTTTGTCTAAATAAATCATACTTTATAATAGTGAAAAATAGTAGTGTGTTATAAAACACAAAACCCCCGACGTTAATCGAGGGTCTTATTAGATTTTAGTTTTGTTAAACTAGTAATCCAGCGATGATAGTTGGGTCAACTGTATACGCCAAGTGTTCCGCTTCCGCAGTCAATACCAACGAGTACTTTGAACCGTCCGCTTTGGTAGTTCCTGAACCTTCACCGTATGCCGTTACCTGAACGTTTTCGAAGTACCAGTAAACACCGTTACCGTCCAAAACAACTACTGAAAGGTCGCGTTGACCTTCGCCTAAGATTTTGATTGCTCTCGACTTTGCAGCCTCACGACGATGAAACATTAAGTTAATTGTTTGTGTTACAAAAGAAGAACCGTTGATTAAATCAATCGCAGCCTCTTCTGTATAGTTAGAAGTATTTCTTCTAAACTCAAACTCCAAAAAAGGCGAAGTGTGAGTTATCGCAGTCACTTCCCAGTTAGCAACATCTTCAGTAACCGCAGTCACTTCCGACATATCATTTATATAAATTTTTGTTATTGAGCCGATGTTGTTATCGCAACCTTTTATTATCGCCTCGAGTGTAGTACACGCCATAAAAATAAGTATTAAAAAAGGGGTGAGGGCTAACCCCGACCCCCTCTATTGTTAGTAATTAAATTAATTAATCAAAGCAAGATGAGTAAACTACTATCTCGGCAGGGTTTGTATAGTAGAAGCCAACCTTAATATTTGCACGAGTTCTTAAATAAGGCTCAGCAACTGTGTCTGTAAGGTTAACCGCTTTTAACGCTTTGCTATCTCCTTCTCCGTCGAATGCGTAGATAAGGTTTGATTTCAAAGTCAACACCATTGTATCGTTAGGCATTCCGTCAGCAACAACAACTTTAACACCCAAGAAAGTTAAACCTAAAGGAAGTGTTACGTAAGTTTGAGTGTTACCAGTAGCAGCAGCAAGTTCGTATGCAGCAGCAACGTTAGAAGAAACATAAAATCTCAAGTCAGCTTTTTTACGGATAACCGCAGCAGGTAAAGATTGATAAACCAAAGTCATTTGAGTGATAACGTTTGTTGAATCGATAGCAGTTGAAGCGATACCTACAACGTTAAGGTCATTACAAAGTTTCTTTAAATAACCATCACAAAGAGAAAGTACTGGTTCAGTAACTGGGTTCAAAGTTGTATCACCTTGCCATCTGATAAGCTCCAAATCTTCTTGGATTTTCAAACTCATTTCATTCCAATAGTAGTTCATAAAACTAGCAACCGTGAAATCTCCGTTAGAACCTTGCGCCATTTGTAAAGAAACGAAAGATTGCTCTAAATCAAATTGACATATTTGAGCCATTGCTGACAAAGGACAAACGTCGATGTCAATTGCATCCAATGAATCGTTAGGAGCAGTAAAGCTACAAGTTGCAGCCTTTAAGATATTACCGAAAGCAACGTTAGCCAATTTAGTAGCTGACTTAATTCCTGGCACAGTTCGGTAATTGTCTACTAAATCTTCAGTTAAATAAGAACGAGAATAGAACTCGTCAGGGTTAGCACAAAGTAGCGCATTAGTTTCGATGTCTAAGTCGAATTTTAATTTTCTGTTCATTTTAATTTTCTTTAAATAATTGTCTGTATTTCTTTAGTCTGTCAATTGCAGTGAATTTTTGTTCACTCAATTCAACTTCTTCTGTTTCCGTTTCTTCTTGAACGGGAATCAATGCTTTTACTTCGGCAATAGCTTTCATCAATTCGGTAGCCATTGCATCTAATAAAGGTTGAACGATAGCAAGAACCGCCTCCGAATCAGTTTCAGGGTCTACCGCCATTGCGATTTCCTCCTCTTTAACCTCCTCTTTAACTTCCTCAGCTGCCGCTACCTCTTCTGCTTCCATTTCTTCTTCAACGACTTCCTCAGCCATCTCTGTTTCTATTTCCGCAGGAACTTCATCTTTTATCTCGATAATCTCTCCGTCTTTAACAACGTAGATTTTACCCTCGATTAGATGTTCTCCGTCTGGTAACTTCATATTATATTTGTTTAAATTGTTACTAAGTTTAAGACCTAAAAAACCCTCAATTGAGAATCCAACTTGGTCGCTTTCTACCAATTTTTGGTAATATTCTTTATCTGTAATTTGAGCGGTTAGCATCAACGTTCCTTTTGGCACGTCAATACCATAACTTGAAAACGCTTTGTCTTCTTTTGGGTTCTCAACAATCCACGCCTCTAAAATATAGGCAGGTACTTTTTTCTCGGTGTGTTCAAGATTAAACAAGTTTTGATTGTTTAAATCCTGCATAAACTTCGAATAGATGTTTTCGATTTCTTGCTCGGTAAATTGAACGTAATATTCCTCACCCTCGTCGTTTCTATATATATTCATTGGAATCATTGCAGGGGCAACAATTCGCATTTTAGGTTCGTCTTTAAAATGGAAAATTTGCGCTGAATTGAACGCCATTCCTTTAACCATCACCGCAGGTTTAGAAGTAAAGGCAATCATATCAATTCCCAAGTTTTCGCCGTCTGAATATTCTTCGTCAATAGTAATTTTGTAAAGAGGTAAATCTTTCGCCATACCTTATAATAGGATAAAAATTTGTTTGTTATTTTTTTTTATATTTGTTGAAAACTTAAAGAAATGATAAAACTTGGCAGTAAAGAAATTCCGAATGTAATTAATGAACTAACTATTGAGCAATTTGAAAAGGTTAGCGAGTTCACAAATAACCCCGAACTTGACGCTTTTGAGAAATGGGTATCCGTGTTCACCTACCTTGGAGCAGACGAAAACGAAGTTAACGAAATGGACTTCGCTGAGTTTAAAGATAAGGTTAAAGAATTCAACACGGTAACTTACAAAGCACCTACGAAGTTTAAAAAGACAGTTGAGGTTGAAGGTTACAAGTATGTATCTTATGATAAGAAATTTAAGTTGTCAGTTCGTGACATTAAGCATATTGAAAAGATTATTAAAAAAGACCCGACCCGCTACGTATCTAAAATGTTAGCGGTTATATTTAAACGTGAGGACTTAGATACGATTGAACATTATTCAGATGCTCACATCAAACACAAAGCAAATTTGTTTAAGTCTGTTAATGCTGAAATAGCACTCCCGTTTATGGCATACGTTGCCGAAAAATTAAAAGATACCGCTAAACAAATGACGAATGAAGTTGCCGCAGTCGTGGAATCAAATAACGGTTAACCAATTTATCGAACTTGCCAAATTAGAACAAGTTGAATTTGATTCGTTGTTTGAGATGCAAGTTGAGATGCTGTCTATTCTTGCGGACGAAGACCCTGAAGAGTTTTACGACCTAGAAATTGACGAGCTAAATGCTTTAATTGAACCGCTTAAATTCTTAAGGCAAGAACCACGTGTTAAAATTACTCAACAAATTGATAAATTCACGTTTAAACCTTTCGAGAAAATAACTCTAGGCGAATTTATTGACACCGATTACTTCACGGTTCAAGACAAAATCGGAAATATACCGATTATTTGCGCTATTTTTTACAGACAAACTAATCTTGATGAGTGGGGAAATCGTGTTTTTGAACCTTATAAATACAATCTTTTTGAACGTGCTGAAGTGTTTAAAGAAATACCTATCACAAGCGTGTTTGGAGTGGTTCACGAATACCTTAAATTTCGAGATAATTTTACTAAGCAATACGAAAACTTATTTGCACCGCAATTTGATGGTGAAGAAGACACTAGCGAACTAACTCCCGAAGAAAAAAAGGAAGCTGAAAACGAAAAGAAACGTTCAAAGTTCGCTTGGGAATCCTTGTTATATAATTTAGCAGGAGAAGACATCACAAAAATTGACGCAATCACCGACCTTAATTTAACCTTTGTTTTCAATATGCTTTCAATGAAGCACGTATTAAGTTAATAAAGTGTACTTGGTTCAGTAGGAAGGTTCTGATAAGGAGAATCAATCCAATTAAACTTTACTTTGACTTGAGGTTGATTAAGAATTCGAGCCATTTCTAAAAATGGGTAATTTTCAAACTGCCATTGAATGTATTCAGCAGTAATTTCGCCTATAATTTTTTGCGTATCTGAACGGTTTAACCAGTTTTCAGTAATATAATACGGTGGTATTCGTTGCTTACCATCAACCATTGTCCCTTCGTCAAGAAATAAATAATAATATAATGCGCTTATCGTTATTTCAATTACGTTCAATTTCGCTCCAGTCATTGCCGAAATACGAACAGAACGGTATAGGTCGCCTGAATCGTAAAGACCCAAAACGTTTTTAATTTCTTTTTGTAACGAACGAGCAAGTTTATTTCTTGTCGGGTACTTTACTTTAAAAACTTTAGCCATTTACTGCGTATTTCTGTAATTCAATTCCCACCCAATTAACAACGTCCGCATCGTCCCAAGTTTCCGAATAAGTAAACCCTTCGAGCATTACTCCGAATTCAGCCGTATCAGTTACTAAGGTAATGTTTACTTCACATTGTTTCGTGTTTATGTTGTCGATTACATTAACCACCTCAACAACGGGGTTCGTGATTTCAACATTGAATTGTTCAAATTTATAAGTCATATTTTTTATGTTAAAGTTGTTCCGTTAACTGTGAAATTTCTTACCGCTATCCAACGACCACCTAAACCACTTTTCCCCGACAAGTTAACCCAAGATTGCGAAAGCGTGTAAGCTAAAGTTGTTGAAGCTAAATAAGTCGTAGATGTCCAAATTACGTTATTTAAATTAAAAGGTGCGTAGTTTAAAAGCGATGTTAATTGATAGTTGCAAACGTTTTCAATTTCTCTTTTATTTGGTAACCTCCACCCGGTTGTAAAACCAACTATTGACAAAGCTAAAGCCGAATCTATTGCCGTATTCCAAGTAACATCCGCACCGTTAACAACTCGGTAATAACCTAATACCGTTGAACCGTTGTATGTACTCCAATCAATAACTATATTTTTAGTGTACGTTTGACCGCCCAACTCATCCGTAAATCGGTTCGTGTTTCCAAATGGATTATTCGAAGCTAACACCGAAAACGATGTTGCACGTCCTGCCTCAATGTCACCATCGTCACCCGTGCGATAAGATGTCGTTTGACCCGACTTCATTAACGTTGCACCAACGGGAGCAAAAGACGAAGTGTTAACCGTGATTGTTACGTGGTTAGAATTACCATTGTAAATAACTGATTGTGGTGTAATGTCGCCACCCGTTTGATTATGTAATCTAATATCGAGCGGGTCAGTAGCGTGAATTGAAAACGGGTTTGCTTGGTTAACGGTTAGGTCGTTGTCCTGAACAAAATAAATTTCACTTGCACCGCTTGGAATAGCTTCCGTATGAATGTTTCCGTCGTTTTCTTTTTTTATTTGTATAGTTGCATCGGGTGCAATTATTTGTTGCGTGTCTCCGCTTGGAATTATTGTCGTGCTTAAAAGTAAAGCATTCGTATTTACGAGTTCCGCAGTCGCAGGGTCACACTCCGCAGGATTTGGAACTTGAATCGTTAAACTTCCGCCACTTGGAATAGTACCGCTCTGAATATCTGTCCCGTTTTCATACTCCACTAAATAGTTAGCAGGTAAACATTCAACCACTACGGGCGTAATTGGTGCGAGTGGAATCTCACAAACTGAATACTGATTAACTTCAAATGTAAATGAACCAACCCACCCCGCAACGTAGTCTAAATCAAAGTTGTTTAAAGGTGTCATTGTTGGGTCTGAAATAATATCAATGCTTAAATCGTTCCCGTCGGTGTAATATAAATAAAGGTCGTTTAATATTAATTGTGTATCGCTTAAAATCGTGTTTATGTTTGCTCTATCCTTTTGAATTATGTCAACACAATAAACGTCAAGCGTGAAAACGTTCGTGTTCATTCCTGAAGTCTCCGAAGTTGGAACAACATAAACCAAAGGGTAACGTTCGTCAAGTGTTGAAAAGTTCGGCATTTGTTCACGAAATTCACCACCAAATTTTTTGACTTGAATGTGAGCGTTAAAGAACGTTTCGAGTTTATTTAATAATGCGTAATAGCTTGTCATAGTGTTGCGTTTTCTTCCATTCGTTTAATCCTACTTTGTGAACTTGTAATGTCGCTTTCAACAACCACCGCCTTAACTACTTGCGGTTGGCTTTCGACACTTTGCGCACCTTGTAGCGTGTTCATTTGGTTAGCTTGTCCAAACAAATTAGTTTGAGGTGTCGCAGGTTGCACACCACCACCACCACCCGAAGCACCTGCACCGCCTTGAGCGTTAGAAGCACTTGCGCCTTTGAATTGTGTTGATGCTATTTTCTTGATGTTAGCGATACCTGCAGCCGTAACCATTGCCGCAGCGATTGCACCTCTTATAATTGAGGTCGGGTCACCTGCAACAATTTGCGAAGTGTATGCAGCAACCGCACCTTTTAAAGTGTCAATTACTGACATCGCTATGTTAGCCGCCTTGTTGATTTTAAAGGCTTTTTCTTGTTGCTTTTCGCTTTCACCTGCGAAGGCTTGGATTACGTCGTTTACTGTACTTATTCCGTTTTTCGTTGCGTCAGCTACGGCATTCCCTTTATCAATTGCAGCTTTAATCGCTTCGTCTTTTTCTTGTTGATTTAGTTCCTTTTGTTTAGCTAAATAAGCAGCCCGTATTTCTTCCTGAACCTTAACGTCTAATTTAGCTAACTCCATTTTTTCGGTATACCATTTCTCAAGTTCAGCACGTTCGTTTTGTCTCGCTATCTCATCTTCAGTCAACCCTACTTGGTTCAGTTCGTATTTTAAAGCCGTTATTTGGTCGTTGTATTCCTTAACTTTTTGAGCGTCCTCTTTAGCGTATTTATCGGTTAAGCC
>OGWF01000027.1_pt1 | contig 24869 bp, 34 predicted proteins | sample 1575951 | NCBI WGS metagenome assembly OGWF01 (sample SAMN07581523, study PRJEB24739) | freshwater metagenome | place: Singapore | collected 2015-01
AAGAGATTCGCAAGTCAGTTGCTCTGAACAATGCAGTGCAATTTTGGAAAGATCAGAAAGGTGCAAAGACTCAAGATGTGCTTGTCACTGCTGAAGTCTTTTTGAAGTGGTTGGAAGGTGCGGTGCAATCAGTGCAAGGAGGAGGAATTGAAGATGAGCAAGAGACTCCATTCTAATCTGTTCAGGGGGTGGGTAGTAGGTCATTTCAGGACTATTGCCCACTTCTCTGAAGTGCTTGGGATATCCAAGCCAACAGCAACAAAATATATCAATGATCCATCTCTTCTAACATTGCGACACATTCAAGTGCTGGCGAAGGTAGCGAAGGTGGACAAATCAGAACTAATCAATCACATATATGACCACATTTGACCAGAACATGAGAGACTTGATGAATCTCATTGAATCAAAAAAACGAGATAGAGCAAGAGTCTACTTGATGAAGCTCCTCAAAGCTCCACATACCTATGATGAGCACAATAGAACAAAAGAACAGAAATTTGCCAACATGCTCATCCAAGAAATCACAACAAAGAGTGGCATTGATGCTGTTGAATTGTTGTCTAAGACAAGAAGAAGAGAGGTGAGTGACATGCGACAATTCACATTCTGGAGCATTAGAAGCACAACAAAGCTCTCACTGGGTGCAATAGGTGGAATCTTTGGAAGAGATCATGCGACTGTCTTGCATGGACTGAGAAACTTTGAAAGTCTAATCAATACAGATAAGGTCTACAAAGAATCAGTGAGGTCACTTGTGCATTCAATAGGTAATGAACTTTTATCAAATCAATTTAATCTACTAATCAATGAAAAAGCAATTATCACTACCACTTAAAAAGAACAAAAGATCAAGAGTCACAATTGAAAGAGTGAGGCATTGCTGTCACCTGATCAACGAAGGCATGACCATGAGTGAGGCTTTGAAAACTCTTGGCATGGGAAATCAATATGGCAGATTCATGCGTGATGCCGGCATAGCAAAGAAGCTCAAGAATGGCAAGTGGACAGCTCTCAAAAGAGTGCATGAAGACAGATTTGAAGAACTCAAGATAGCTGTGAATGAATACTACAAATCAAGAGCTATTGCTCCAAAGATGACAGCTCTTCCTCCTCAGCCATCTGCATTAAAAAGATTCTTTCTATATTTGAAACAAATCTTTAGCAAATGAATATGACTGATCTAATCAAACGAATTGAGCTGCTTGAATTGCAAGTGGCTGAACTCCAGAAGAAGAGACAAGGGGAGAGATTCTCTCCTCCATCTCTCTCTGAAATCACTGAATACATGAACAATGCTGTGCTTGCTCGCAATTTTATTGACTATTATGAGGGGAATGGGTGGATGGTGGGTAAAGTCAAGATGAAGAACTGGAAAGCCACTGCAAGAAGATGGATGAATAACACAAAACAAGACAAGTCAAATGAGCAAAGAATTGGCCGTATCTCACAGAATGACATTCAGTCGTTCGTTAACCGACATTGAGCAGCACTTTGTTGACTGCTTACATGAGCAGAGAATCCATGAGATGCCTGATGGAGACTTCAGAAAGCTGATAGTGCAAGCTTGCATCTTGAATGGAGTGAAAGACTTGCCATCTGACTTGGAGGTGAATCTCCTCTTTGATGTGGTGACTGATGAATTTAGAGAGGTGGGGAGCAAAGCATGGTTGACAGCTTTCAAATGGAATGCTATAGGGAAAGAATGGGAAAGGAAGGAGCACTTCAATTCATTCTCTATTCAGTACATGAGTGATGTCTTGCTCGCTTATCGGGAGTACAAGCAGAAGCATTGGAAGAATATCAATTCAGCAATCAGATATGAAGCTCTTCCTCCAGCACAGACTGACTATGATCCTCTCCAGATTCTTGAAGCTCATGTTGAATTAGCACGAAAGAAGCAGTGGACAGTCATTGAAATCACTGGAGCTATCAATGCCAGAGAGCTATTCAAAAGAGGCTACTATACAAAAGATATGTGGTCAGATGAGCAGTGGAATGCATGGCGTGAGAAGGCTGAAAAGTTGACTCAATATGAATGGCGGGAGAACAGGAAGAGAAGGCAATTTGATGAAGAAGGATTCACTTTCGCTGTAAATCAAAAGATAGGTGACTATGTCTACAAATCAATCTTAGATTCAAAACTGGCACTTTAGAATTAACACCAATATCAAAACTATGAACAAAGAAAAATACCTTGTGACTGCTGAGGAAGACAGTCTCATTCAAGTAGATTACATCATTGATGTATGTGAAAATAAGTACACAATTATGTACAGCTATGATATGCATTGGAGAAGTAATATCAGAGGCAAAACAATTGGTAGTATAGTTGACACTGGAGATGGATATATCTTCAGTCAATCATTCATCAAAAGAGACATGGACTATTCACTTTTCAGTGAATTGCATGTGCTTCTCACATTCATCAACAAACATAATGATTTGTCTTATAAATTCAAATTTGCAAAGATTGAAGGAGGTAACAATGAGTAAGCAAAATAAACTTGGAGAAATTGTAACAATTTACAAGCCAGAAAAAGAAGAGCCAAAGAAGAAAAAAAGAGAATTAGACTATTCAATTGGTATTCTTTGTGAATATGATAATGATTGGACTGTGTTCACATCTGATGGTAGGAGATTTTCATTTGTAGACAAGTCTATTGACACATCAAAATTTGATACAAATCAAGTTGTATACTATTACTTAGATCAGTCAACAATAAAAAATGAAATAGATACCAGAATATATGTAGATCATAAAGGTGAATACAGAGCTTTTATTGTAGATTCAAAGGATGTAAAAAACAAAGTCTATAGTTTAGACTGGGCATTCAATCAGTTGTGGGTGATTGGTGAGAGAAGCTCTTCTAAGTGGAAGATTGTTAGAAAACAAGTTGCTGAAATGTTCGAAGAGGAAATAAAAAAAGCATATGAACAAGGACATAAAGACTCTGTTAAAAATGAGAATTATTTCAATGAAACTTTTGGTGATGACTTTAATGAATTAGAATGGAGATAAGTAAAACATTAGAAGCTGTTATAGCTGACCTTAAAGCAAGAGAAGAGAAAGGCATTCAGACATACGGAGGCACTGTAGATGAAGCTAATCTATCCAGAGAGCAATGGCTACAACATGCCTATGAAGAAGCTCTTGATCTTTGTATCTACCTTAAAAAATTAATGGCATGAGTAAATTGATTACAAATGAATGGCTGTTGGAGCATGGATTTCAAAGTAAAGATGGGAGAGTGTATTTTCTCAATGACTTAGGTTATGATTTGGGAATTGTCAAACGAGCAGTTGTTAAGATGAAACATGGATTTCTTATTTTAAAAGATATTCAATCTATTAATGAGCTGAGTGATTTGAATTATGTACTAACTGGAAAACACTTATTTCAATGACAGACTTTGAATTGCAATCAGATATCAAATACTACAAAGCAGATGATTGCACTGCTTATATTCAATCTGGAAAGGGAAGACATGGATGGGTGAGTGGATTCAGATTTGAAGGAAAATCAATCACTATTTGCTATCCCCTAACCAAAGATGATGAAGATATCTTTTCAACAAAAGAGAAGGCAATGGATGCAGCTCTCCAGAATATGATAAGAGCTATTCAAACAAACAATACAGATGGCAGATTCATTAACATTCTGCAATGCTTAGGAGATGATTCTGTTGTTGATAAGATTGAGAATGAGCTGCACGAAGAAGGACAGCTATCATTATTTTCCACTTATTAATATGTGGCCATTTAATAACAAAGAGAAAGAACAAGAGAAGTCAAAGCTCTCTGACCTTCAGCCAGAGCTTATCAGCACTTATGTGATTCAGTGGAACTTTAATGAAGATATCAGTGACACTGAAGAGCTCTTTGCAGCTGATGTGCCATTCTGCTTCAATGGAAGAGCAGCAGTGGCTATTCAGGCAGATGTCGAATTCTTGAGCAATGGAACATATCATGTGGGCAGAAAGACTCAACTATTCTTGCAAGGATCCCCACATCCAATCATCATAGATGTGCCATTCAATGAATTCAAAAAGCATTGGCAAGAGATACAAACCAACATCATAATAAATGACCAGTTACAGAGAAGGTAGAAATACCATAGTGACAACAAGTCAAACAGGGCAGAGATTTGCTCTTATGTCTGATCTTCATTGGGACAATCCGCATTGTGACAGAAAGCTTCTCAAGAATCATCTTGAAAAATGCCTAAGTGAGAACATTCTCATTGGTTTGAATGGAGACACATTCTGCATGATGCAAGGCAAATATGATCCTCGCAGAAGCAAGAATGATATTCTTCCAGAACATAACAAAGCAAACTACCTTGATGCAGTTGTTGACACTGCCATTGACTTCTTTGCTCCATATGCACACCTGATTGTATTCGTTGGATATGGTAATCATGAGACAGCCATTCTCAAGAACTGCGAGACAGATGTCATTGAGAGATTTGTAAGTGGTCTCAATAGAGCAGCAAAGACAAATGTGCTTGTAGGTGGATATGGTGGTTGGTGGATACATAGAGTGCAGAAGGGAAGAGCAGTTGCTCTATTCAAAATAAAATATTATCATGGATCAGGAGGAGGAGGAATCATTACAAAGGGCGTTATCCAAAACAACAGGATGCAAGTGATGATTGAAGGAGCTGACTGCATCTGGAGTGGTCACGTGCATGAGCTTTATCATCATGCTGACATGGCTGAATATGTGATACACAGTGCTTCTGGATTCCGAATCGACACTAAGTACATTCATCACATCAGGACAGCATCATATAAAGAAGAATATGATGAGGGATATATGGGATTCCATGTGGAGAGAATGAGACCACCAAAGCCATTGGGGTGCTATGAGATGGAATTGAATATGAACAGAATTCTAAAACCTGTTGATACTTATCAGGTTGTTCCTAATTTTGTTCAATGGAGAGACAAATAGAATGGCATTTTTCACCACTGCCAAGACAAGCAGAAGCACTTCAATACCTATCCAATGACAGCTCTGTCAATTATGTGCTCTACGGAGGAGCAGCTGGAGGTGGGAAGACAATGCTTGGATGTACATGGCAGATTCTCAGAAGACTAAAATATCCAGGTACAAGAGGACTCATCGGAAGAGCAAAGCTTGACACATTAAAAAAGACAACTGTTGCAACTTTTTTAGAGGTGGCCAACAGAATTGGTCTTGTTGCTGGCAAAGAATTCACCTATAATCAGCAGAGTCATATCATCAAATTCATGAATGGCAGTGAGATTATTCTTGCAGACTTATTCTTGTATCCATCAGATCCCTACATGACAGATTTGGGAGGTCTTGAGATCACAGATTTCTTGATTGATGAAGCTGCTGAAGTCAGTGAGAAGGCGTTCAATATAGTGAGCTCTCGTGTTCGTTACAAACTGAATGAATTTAATCTTGTGCCGAAGGGATTAATAACATGCAATCCATCGAAGAACTGGATCTACAATCAATTCTACTTGCCATACAAAAATGATTCTCTTCCCGAATACAAAGCTTTTGTGCAAGCTCTTCCCGGTGACAATTTGTATCTACCTACAAGCTATGTGCAAAGCTTGACGAGACTTCCAGAAGTGGATAGAAAGAGACTGCTTGAAGGAGATTGGGAATATGACAACTCAGCAGACAGATTGTATCAATATGAGGAGCTGATGAGATGCTTCAGGGAGAGCACAGAGAACAATGGTCAGATGTATCTTACCGGTGACATTGCTCGCTTGGGAAAAGATAGAACAGTGCTTTGTGTGTGGAATGGAATGACTTGCATTGAGATTATAGTGCTGTCTCAGAAAAGAATTGATGAAACAAAGAGAGAGGTGCAGAGATTGATGTCACAGTACAATATAAAGCTCTCCAATGTCCTTGTGGATGAGGATGGTGTGGGGGGTGGTCTTTGTGATGCTCTGCGATGCCGGGGATTTCAAAATGGTAGTAAAGCTGTCAGAGGCAGTCAATATCAGAATCTGAAGGCAGACTGCTACTTCAAATTAGGTGAACTGATTGACAAGAATCAAATCATCTTGCCTATCCGATATCAAGAAGATATTGTGAAGGAATTAGAGCTCATCAGAAGAGTCAATCCAGATGCTGATGGAAAGCTGAAGGTGACAAGTAAAGAGACAATCTCACAGCGAACAGGAGGACTATCACCTGACTTTGCTGATGCCATCATGATGAGAGCATACTTTGATCTTGTGCCTAACTACAACAAATATGCATTCATTTAATAATGCATCTCAAGAGGTAAAAACAAAAAGAGCCAGCTGGTAGTAACTGACTCTTTCTGCTAATCTTGTAAATCAAACCTCACCGTTGTGAGTAAACAATATGACTCGACAAATATAGCTGTTCATTTCATGTGTTGAAAAGATACTTATCAAAAATGAATCAGTTGAAATTCAATCAACTATTTTTACCACATGAAGCACGAAGAGAGCAAAATACAAGAAGCTGTTGTGACATACTTGAGGCATCAGTATCCGCATGCTCTCCATTGTGCTTCTGCCGGAGGAGTGAGAACATCAATGAAGCAAGCCATCATGATGAAGAGGACAGGATATGTGAGGGGATTCCCTGATCTCATGATTCTTGAGCCATCAAAAGAATTCAAAGGTCTCTTCATTGAAATGAAGACAGACAAGGGAGTGGCAAGCAAAGAGCAGAAGTGGTGGATGGAGCAACTTAATCAGAGGGGATACAAGTCAGAGATATGCAAGGGATTTGACCAAGCAAAACAAGTCATTGATGAATACCTTCAATCTTGAAATAGAAAGACACTATAAGGAATGGCAGCGACTGTGCCATGAGCTCTTGCCAGCTCACAAAGATTTGGCTGATGATCTACTCCATGACACATTGATGAAGATTCTTGAATCAGATTCAGACAAGATGGATGACATCATCAAACGAGGGAAGATACATGCATATGTGACAAGTGCTCTGAGACTCGCAGCATACTCATCAAAGAGCTCATTCAATTATTCGTTTATGAAATTCTCAAGACTTGCTGTGGAGCTCACTGGTGACATCACAGATGATCTATCATCAGTCATTGCTCAGAGACTTGAGAAGGAACAGCTTGATATATTCATCAGCAGACTTCCATTCTTTGAAAGAGAGCTTCTATTTCTCTACGCATTGGATGGATTCAGCTATGGACAGCTATCAAAGGAGACAGGAATACCTAAGCCATATCTTTACCAGACAATTAAAAACGCAAAGAAAATTCTACGCAAATCAGTTATAAGATGACAAAAGAAGAATACAATAAACGGATAGAGACATGCAAGAGCTGTCCTATTTATTCGGACAAGTGGGGTACTTGTGGAGTGCCAACTGACGCCATTAATCCATTCAAGACAGCTGTTGAATTGGATGGCATTCTATTCAAGCCATGTGGCTGTCCAGTTGAACACAAGGCAGTCTATGCAGTCAGTAAATGTCCAGCAAACAGATGGCCAGAGATCAGTCAGAAATCAATTCAAGAAGAGACTCTGGAATATATTGCTGAACTCAAGAAAAGAAATAGACTTGTTCCAGGAGATATGGCGAAGATTTATCAGCTCAGAAAAGATGTTTTAGGCATCAATGATGGTAAGACAGGGACATCATGTCCACCATGTCTTGAGAAGATAGTCAATGACATTGAGACAAAGCTGATGCAAGACATAAGACAACAGTCAAAAGAGACTTCAGTAGAAGCTCCAAAGAAGACAATAAAGAGAACTAAAAAGAAAAAAGGAGGTACAGATGCTACTGCTTAAATTGTATTTAATTATTGCCATCATTCATGTGATTGCATTCGTTTCATTCGTGAAATTCTTCCAAACCAAACCACTGAATAAATTCACTTGGATAGGGATTGGAATGCTCGCTATGGGATTCCCTATCTTCTGGGTGGGATTTGTCATTGCAAAGATTAACGGAAGAGGGTGAATAAGTAGAGAGGCAACTATTGAGAATCTTTCTCATCTTTGTCTTGTCAATCATGGTCGGAAGAGATTAACAGCAGCGTGATTGATGTATGAGCTACTGTGGGATGACTATCACAGCTCAATGGTATGATAAAGGTATAAGCCATAAGATAGTCAGGAGGGGTAGTCCTTCTAAAGATAGATACCAGACTGATGCACACTACTGCTGACATCAGGACACAATTGCGAGAGACTCATCTGACGAGTAAATTGCAAATAGTGGGAATCCAACTCTTTGAGTAATCATTGAGATTAGGATACTTCTGATTCTCACTTATGCTCAAGATCTATCTTCTGAGTAAATTATATAAGTAATAAAGTGAACTCTTTTTTCCACTATCATATATGAGCATATACAAAAGAATTAAGAAGACTATTCTCGCATTAGAAAGAATATCTTTTGACTATGATGGAGTGCTGACTACAAATCAGGGACTATCTTTAATTAAACGCAAAATAACGGAAGGCTATGATGTGTTTATCATCAGTGCAAGAGGAGAAAACAGAAAGAATCCAGTCTATCAATTGGCATCTGAATTAGGCATTGACAGAAGTCATGTGCATATTACCGGCAACAATGCGAACAAGATTCTCACAATTAAGAGACTTGCCATCAATAAGCACTATGATAACAATCCAGACGTAGTGAAAAGAGTGAATGAAATGACAATTGCAGAGGGAGTGCTTGTAAGCTATGAGTGATGATCATGCATTTTTGAGAGCTCAGGTGAAAGCTTTTCATCCCAATTGGAGCAGTGAACAGATTGAGGCAGAGATACAGAAGATACTTGATGGAGATGATGGTGAAGACTGTCTATATTGTGGATCTTAAAAAAATCAGAAAGCCTCTGAAATCGTACCAGCTGCACTATAATGGTGCAGGCGAACTTCAAGCTTTCTGTTAAATTGATAATCTAATTGTTTTGATGTTCATTTATTGCTACTTATTTGAGAATCAAACACTTGTTGACATATAAAAAAGAATGATAAGAAAGCACATACCAATAGACTCTCTCTATATCAGAGAAGACAATCCACGTCTGCTCAAGAAAGCTAAATTCAAGAAGCTGAAGAAGTCTATTGAAAGCTTTCCAGAAATGATGATGGTCAGACCAATTGTCATCAATGATAAGAATGAGATTCTTGCCGGTACTATGAGATATCTCGCAGTGCAAGAGCTTGGGTGGGAAGAGGTCTTTGTGATCCAGGTGAATTGGACTGAAGAGGAACAGAAGGAATTCATGATTAAGGACAACACACATGCTGGTGATTGGGATACAGATAAGCTCTTCAATTTATTTGATGTGCCTGAATTGATGGAGTGGTCAGTGCCAGTGGTACATGAAGTCATGCTTGATTCTCTACCTTATTCAGACATCACATTTCGATTCAAAGACAAAGATGCTGACTTCGTTATCAGTCAGCTCAAAGAATATGGCAAGACATTGGAAGAGGGACTATTAAACTATTTGAAAAATGGCAAAGGATAAAATAACAACATCACTACAAAAGGCTACAATGCTCGAATCAATAGAGAAGACATTGGGAGTCATAACTCAGGCGGCTAAGCTTGCTGGTATAACAAGACAAGCTCATTATCAGTGGATGCAACAGGATGAGGAATATCGTGCAGCTGTTGAGGCAATCACAGAAGTCTCACTTGATTTCGCTGAATCAAAGCTATTTGAGCTCATGCAAGGAGCATTCTCACAGACTGTCACAAGAGATGGAGAGATAGTGAATATCAAAGATGCTCCAAATACATCAGCCATCATATTCTACCTAAAGACAAAAGGAAAGCACAGAGGCTATGTCGAGAGGACAGAGCAAGCCATTGATCTCAAATCAATCAACATCACAATTGATGGAGGGGTGAACATATGAGCACAATTGAAATCAGCATTAAGTACAAGGATCAGAATCTGGGTACATTCATTGACTTCATGACAGCTGGAGATGACTACATCTCAAAGATGGTAGCTATCACAGGACTCAAAAGAACACAACTTCTCAATGTGCCAATGGCTGATCTGGAGAAGTCAGTGAGTGCTTATGTTGAGAATCTCAAAGCTGATGAGAAGCAATTCAGTAAATTCATCACAATAGATGGAATCAAATTCGGCTTTCATCCAAATCTCAAGAGCATCACTTTTGGTGAATGGCTTGACTGCATTGAATTCTCAAAGACATATCCCAACACAATTGACAGATTGATGGCTGTCCTATACAGGCCAGTGACATCAGAGATCAATGATGTGTATACCATTGAAGACTATGACAGCAACAAGAATGAGCACTATGCAAAGCTCATGCGAAAGGTCAAGCTTCCACTTGTCAATGGGTGCATGCTTTTTTTTTCGACATTAACAAAAGATTTACTGAGCAGTTTCCCCGAATACTTGGAGGAGGAAATGAACAGGTTGAAGAGGGAGCTGGAGGAACTTCAGAACGAGGAACAACTTTAGCTTCAAAATACCATTGGTTTCACCTGATTGAAGAGATGGCACAAAGAGATATCACTAAGATTGACTCAATCACCAAGACTCCAGCTGCAACAGTCTTCTTACATCTTTCCTATATGATTGACTACTACAATACACAGATGAACAAATTGCCATCTTAATTCCACTATCTATTATGAGTGCACTTAATTACCACTATAAAATTCTCATCAACAGATTTGAGCAATTCACGAATGCTCATCCTCAATTGAGAAGATTCACACATGGAGAGATATCAGACAGTGATCTGGAGAAAGAAGCTGAATGGCCATGGCTACACATCAAGCCACAAGCAGTCAGCTATGAGACAGGACAGAAAGTCTACAGATTCACAGTCTTCATCTGTGACTTGCCAAGAGTAGAAGAGGACAAGACTGGCTATGAAGCTGAATCAATTAATCTGTGCTCATTGATCATGGGTGACTTTCTTGCATCATTGCAACTTGGCACTTTGCTTCCAAAAGAAATAACACTTCAGACTCCAGTGACTGCAGAGATATTCATGGAAGAATATAAGCACACATTAACAGGAGTAACTGCTGACATCAGTCTTGCTGTTGATTGGAATTGGAGTGCTTGTGATATCCCCGTAATACCTTAACTATGCCGACAACATCAACAGGAGCAGATTATAATGATCTCATAAATAAGCCAGGAACGAGTGGAGCAACTCCATTCAATTACCTTGAATTTGATACAACTCCAACAGGAGTGCCGGGGACTCAAGGCACATTGTCATGGGATGTGGATCATAGTACACTACAGCTTGTTTTGAATGGTCATGTGGGACAGCTCATGCAAGATACATTCTACTATGCAAAGAATCAGACTGGAGCAACAATTCCAGCGGGTACAGTTGTGCGTGCAGATGGGACATTGGGTGCAAGTGGAAGAATCAAGATAACTCCTTTTTTAGCGAATGGAGCATATCCATCAAAGTTTTGCATGGGAGTGACTGCTGAAGATATTGCTAATGGAGGAGATGGAATGGTCATGCACTTTGGACAGCTGAGAGGAATTGATACAAGTGCTTTCCCTGATGGGACAGTGCTGTATGCATCAAGCACAAGTGCTGGAGCTTTCACAAGCACAATGCCTACTTATCCAAACAATCAGGTGACTGTTGCAATTGTTATTCATTCAGCTCTCAATGGAGTGCTTCAAGTCAGGCCAACATTTGAAATGCCGCTTCCGGTTATAAACAAAAGCACATTGACCGATGGAACTGCTGTGACAGGTACAACAGTTAGCACTAAGACAGGAAGCATTCTCATTCCAGCAAATACAGTAACAACAGGAGACTTGTTGTATATTAAAACGAGAGTAAGGAAAACAGGAACAGCTGGAATACTTGTGACTCGCATGTACATAAACACATCAGATGCAATTGGTGGATCATTAGTGGGAACATCAGCATCCAATGCAGCAGCTACTCTTTACTTTCAATATAGTAGAACATTGGCTGTCAAAACTTCCACAAATACTGAGAGCATGGCTGGCAATGGTAATGTCAATGCAGATGATAACACAGCTTTGACTGTTGCAGTGAGCACATCGAATATAGATTGGACAGTCAATCAGTATCTGGTTGTGGCTGTTCAGAATGGTAGCACAGCAGATACATCACGAAGCTCATTCATTCATGTACAAGTAAACAAGCCAACATAATATGGAAGAGATAGAATTGAAAGGAATGGAAGTGACATACAGAGGAGATCAATATCTTCTCCATTCATTTGAAGCAATAGATGAGCAGTGCATTCACTTGCACTTGAATGAGGGCATCTATGCCATCACTTTACCTTGTATGATAAACAGCAAACAGATTGACACTGTTGCTCAATTTGAGGAGGCAATGAAATGAGCATTCTTGCTGAACTCTTTGAGAATGGCAAATTGCTTGAGGTCATGATGGACTTTGGAGAGGAAGTAGTGCGACAAGCTCGAAGCAATGTGAGAATCAGTCAAACCAAATTCGGAAGGAAAAGAAAAGCATCCACAAGTGGAGCACTTCAGGCATCATTGAAATTTGATGTTGATGTGAACACTGGAGCTCTGACTTTTGGTAGTGATTTGATCTATGCCAGAACAATTGAATTCGGAGCACATGGTAAGGAGAGCTCACCAAAGGGAGAAAGCAAGTGGATGACTCCAGCTCGCAAGCCACCAGCGGAAGCTATTCTCAAGTGGATGGACATGAAGAAGATTAGACTGCGTGAAAAGACAGCAAGTGGAGGAAGCAAATTTGCGAAGGAGACACCATCAAAAAGAAAGTCGGTAGCTTATGCCATTGCAAAGTCTATTGAGAAGAAAGGAATCTCTCCTCTCGAATACTTCCAAGATGCATACAAAGAGACACTGCCTGACTTCATGCCACAGATACTTGATGCTATCAATGAAGGCATTCAGCTCCACATATTAAATCAAAGTAGAACACTTAAAACAATGAAGCAATGAGCATAACACTATTGCAAAATCCATACGAATACACACCATTAAAACAGAAGCTTGTGCTTGTTGCATCTTCAACAGCAGTTGGTAATACAGGTTTTAGATATATAGTTGAGGTAGCTGATGGTGGAAGCAATTCACAGACATTTTATATTCAGCCCAATCCACAAGGAGTGCTTGTTTTTGACTTGTATCCTGTCATCAAAGATTGGATGACATTGGATGTGACAGATACAGGAGGAATGGCAAATGTATTCTCAGCAACATCATGCGAGCTTTACTCAGACAATCACAACATCAAAGACATCACAGTTGCATTGCGAGAGGGATGGAATGTGCTTGGGGTATTTGAAGACAATCCTGATTCACTTCCAAATGTCAGATTCAATATGAGTGCATTCAATGGAGCTTTCCAGAGCTTCTTGGGATATCAGCCTGATCCAGAACAATTCTATTCATTGTCAAGTAATATCAAAGATGTGATGACTGACTTGACTCAAGATATCTACAACTTGTCTCATTTAATCAGTCAATATTCATTAGGTGCTACAACAGTTGGAATGATAGCCAATGAGAGTGATTTTGGAGTGGTGACTCTTCCCACAGATGATGGAACAAGACTTGCTAACAATAGAATTGATACAATTCAGATAGTACAATTCAATGCAGCTGGAGCTCCAATTCAGACAGATACATTCAGCATTACAATGACAGAGGGCACACTGACTCATGCTCCACTTTATCCAGCAAACATCAACAGCACTTTTGGACTCAATGCCAACTGGCATCATTATCTATGTTCATTCACATATGTTGGAGCTGCCAAGGCCAGAGCTCTTGCTGTATTCAAGGGAGAGGATGACTGTCGCTTTGATAACGTGAGACTTGGATGGACTAACTCAAGAGGTGGATGGGACTTCTGGAATTTCAATAAACGAAGTGAAGATCAATACCAGATACAAAGAAAAAGATTCAGAAAGCTTCAAGGAAATTATGCAGAAGCAAATGGATCAGGAGTGCCATTCTCATTTCAGTCATATGACAGAGGTCTCACAGAAAGGTCTCCATTTGTAGAGAAGATGACAACAGTGAGAACTGACTACTTGAGTGAAGCACAGTTTGAATTCTTGAAGAATCTTGCCTATTCAGAATCTGTGTATATCATCAATACTGATGGCAGTGCCTATCCAGTTGTTGTTGAAGACAGCACATTCACTACTCCTAAACCAAAGAGCTACATGAAGCAAGGCATGTCAATTCAATTCACACTTAAACATTCAAATGATTGGGCAGCATGAGCAATGTGATTCTTTACCTAACTGATGATAACAACATCACAAAAGCAGTTGACTTGTATGAGAATGAGTCAATCAGCTACTCCAATTCATTTGCATCCATCTCTGACTTTGTGCCGAGGGGAGCATTCTCAAGGGAATTCAGGATCCCATCTACTCCAACAAATGCGACATTCTTCGGAGCACAGCATCAGGTGGGGTACATCAGTGGTGGTATTGATCTGAAGAGGAAGATTAAAGCTCTTCTTACTGTTGATACTTTACCAATAGCGGAAGGTCATGTGCAATTTAAAAGAGCACTGACTCAACAAGGGAAGCTCTTTGAATATGAGATTGCATTCTTTGGTGAGATTGTAGATGCTGCACGAAGCATAGGAGACAAGATGGTGAGTCAATTAGATTGGAGCTATTTTGACCATGTCACAACTTATGATAACATTGTTGATATCAATGACTCTGTTTTGTTTGGTGGTAAATTATTATATACCTTAACAGACAAAGGTCAGAATTGGACAGAAGCTCCATCGGCATCAGGGAGAAGAGTGCTATCCACTGTCAATCCTATCTACTCCAATGAGCTGACTCCAGCTGTGAGAATGGATTGGATTCTTGATAAGATTTTTGAAGAGGCTGGATTCACATGGACAGGAGCAACTATTAGAGATCATCTGGATGACATATACTATCCAATGACTTCAGGCAATCCACTTGTGACAGGACAATATACCAATGATGCAAGTAGATTCAAAGCTGAAGTGCTGACTGATCCAACGACAATCACATTCACAAATACAACTGCACAGCTCACAGGATTCACAGACACATTTGATCCATCTGGTAGCTTTGCTTCCAATGCATACACATCAAATGGCAATTTCACTGTGACCGGTAAGGTCAAAATGGGATTTGAATTTGACACTGCATACAATGAGACTTATAGACTGAGAATCAAGAAAGTAAGTGGAGGTGTGACAACTTATCACGAGATTGACTATATCACTGATATGTCAACATTTACATTTGATGGAAGTGATTGGTATCCTACTCCAATACACATGGTGAGTGGTAGCTTTGAACTCAATCTATTGACAGGAGATGTATTGACTCTTGTCATGATTAGATATAGCACAAATACGGCAAGCACATTTGATATAATTGAATACAATGAACAAGGTATATTTGACAGCTATTGGACAATAGATCAAATCAGTGCGACTCTTTTCAATCAACCTGTTGAACTTGAATACAACTGTCCAGAACAAAAGCAGATAGACTTTGTCAAGGATATTGTCAAGATGCACAATGCAGTGATTGTTCCTGATCCAACAATCCCAAATCAAGTACAGATAATTCCTCTGACTGAATACATTGGAAGTGGAAGCTCTTTGGATTGGACACAAAAGCTTGATACATCAAAAGACATTGTGCTCTCTCCTCCAACAGATATGCAGAAGAGACTCCTCAAATGGAGCTATAAAGAACAGGGTGATGTTGGGAATACTTATTATAAGAATGGAGCACAGAGAGTCTATGGTGAACTAAGACTGAACAATCCAGAGAATGACTTTGCTGTTGGTGACTTTACAATTGAGACAACTTTTGGAGCAACTCCTCCAGCATATATCTCGAATACTGAAATCATCATTCCCAAATTCATCAATGAGAGTGGTCAGTATTCTGCTCCGGGACCAAGAGCTCTATATCGCAGACCATATCCAGAAGGATGCTCAGTGCAGCTTTACAATGAAGGTACAGGAGCAAGTGCTCTGACTTACTTACCACTGCTCCATCACTATGCATCATTGCCAACAGATGTGGGTACAAATGACTTGAATTGGAATCAAGAAATACCACTTCACCTGATTGATGCAATGCCATTGCATACACTATGGGACAGATATTGGAGGACTTATATTCAAGAGATATATGATGATGAGCAGAGAATCATGGAAGCTTATTTCATGCTATCCCTGACTGATGTATTCAGCTTGAAATTCAATGACATCATTTGGATCAAAGACTCTTATTGGAGAGTGCTTGAACTGAGTGACTATATTGTGGCAGATCAGCAAGCCACAAAGGTGAAGCTCATCCGCATTCTTGACTTAGGTGCTCTTTGTCAATACACACCATATCAAATCAATGCAACAACAGGAGCAGTGACATTCATAGATGCTGCTGCTGCAACAAGCTATGGAAGTGAAGAGTGCTGCACGTTTTACGGCTACAGATGGGATGGTGCAAAAGGCAAGTGCTTTGCTACTACACCAAACACAAACAGCAGGCCTGTTGACGTAGGTACAGGGAAGAGTGGTCTTGCTCAGTTGACAAATTACGGAGGAGAGGCTAAGTCATTGACTGGTCTTGGCAACAGCTCGAATTCAGTGATTGAAGATGCCAACTCAAAAATTATAATCAATGGAGATGGCCATGTAGTAAAACAGCAGAATGACAACTCATTCATCAGTGGTCAAAAGAATACAATGAGTGAAGGCAACAGTGACTCTGTTGTACTTGGAAAGTTTGCTCATGGTGAATTGAGAGGGGTGCACTTTGGCGGTGGAACATGGTATGATACAAGCATCAACGAAGGAGCAATTCAGCCGGGAAGAAATCAACATGGATTTATTCAGCTCATGGGCCAGCAAGCTATTCCAACTGCATCCAATTCAATCCAGATGTATGTGGATGGGGAGAGCCCAATCAGAATAGTCATGCCGACTGAGACTGTATGGATGGCCAAGTGCTATGTGAGCTTAATGGAATATGACTACACTGGAACTGAATTCACCGGCAATGTTCTCGCTGGTGAGTGGTCAGGAATGTTTTATAGAGACAAGACTACACACTACACATCAAAAATGATAATGCAGTCAAGACATGGCAATGGATTCTCAACAGGCAACTTTGACTTATACTGTCCTGTTGTATCAAATGAGATAGCTCCCTACATTGATCTCAAGCACAGTGGTCACTATGCACTTGTTTCAATGACAGTACAATACACACAAGTTAAATTCCAAAAGATTCCAATCATATGACGGATACAACAAAAGAATTCTTAACAGCCATGACATTGCTCAGACAAGGAGCAAGATGCAATACAGAAGAATATGTGATTGCATCAGGTGGCTATCAGGCAAAGCTAAAGAAGTGGCAAATCAAGCTCATTAATTCCACTATAATAGTGGGGATGGTTGTTCTTGTTTCACTTATAATTTATTCAATCGTATAATGGAAGATATCATAAAAATAAAAGTAGACTCTGGAGATGCTGTTGCTGAAATTGAGACAGTAGATTCAGCAATGAAGAAGCTTGATACAACAACTCAAGAAACAACAGAAGCAACAAAGAGTCTAAAGGCACAAATCAGAGAAGCTACATTGGAGCTGTCCAATATGTCTGATGATGATCCTCGCAGACAACAGCTCATCAATCAAATAGGTGAGATGAAGGACAAGATGGCTGATAATGCTGAACAAATTAAACAGCAAACAGGGCCAGCTATTGAAGGATTGAACAACTCCTTTGGAATCATGAAAGATCAGATTATGAATCTGGACTTTGATGGTCTTGCAAATTCACTGAAAGGAGTAACTACCAATTTAGGTAGAATGCAGCCAGGTGAATTGACGAATGGTATCAAGAACTTTATCAAAGCTGGTGTTGAAGGATTCAAGGCATTGGGTAAAGCTATCATGGCAAATCCAATTCTTTTGCTTGTCGGAATCATCGCAGCCATTATTGCCTATTGGGATGAATTGGTGAAGTTGTGGAACAGCTCAACTCTTGCAGCTCTTGAGAAACAATTGAACAACATCAAAGATCAGAGAGCACAAGCAGAGGAATTGTTGGCTATTGAAAAGGCAAGAGGCAAATCTGCTGGAGATACACTTGCCACTGAATTCAAGGTGCTAAGACTTCGCAAAGAGCAAGCTGATAAAGAGAGAGAAATAGCTGAGCTCAATGATGAAGAAGAAGATAGAATGAAGGCACAGGAAGAAAGTGCAAAAGCTATTCAAGAGCAGCGAGTGCTGACTGCTCAAACAGAAGCGAAAATAACAGAAGCTTATCGCAATGCTCTCTCTTATCTTGATCCAGCTGCTAAAGCTCAGCAAGAAAAGGAGAACTCAGTTAAGGGTGAAGTTGATGCCATGAAGCAAGGTCAAGCATTACTTGATGAGCAGAGTGTAAAGCAAGGAGAAATCAATGCTAAATTATACGAATATCAGCAAGTGCTTGATTCATCTCAATCGATATATGAGAGATCGCACAAACTTGCAAAAGATGGAGTGATAAGTGCAGAGGAAGCAAGTGAATGGTATTTAGAATCTACCAGAAGCACTGAGGATAGAGCTAAGGTGGAGCAGAGATTGCAAGGAATTGCAAAAGAAAAGATAGCATATCTTCAATATGAATTAGGTCAGACTCAATCAGTATCTAACAACTTGAGAGGTCAGCTGGACTTGATTAAAAAAGCCAAAGAAGAGAAAGAGAAAAACTTCAAAACAGAGGCAGAACTTGCTGCAATAGAAGAAGCAAAAAGAAAGGCAGAGGAGAGAAGACAGAAAGCTATTGAAGCACAGAAAAAACTCAATGAAGATGTCAAAACAATTCAAGAAAGAATTGCAGAAATTCAAAGAGATGGCATGTCTGCTCAAGAGAAGGAAATCTTTGCACTTCAAAAGAAACAAGAAGAAGAGACGAAGCTATATGAAAAGGCAAAAAAGAGTGAGGATGACAAGCAGCTTCTCAGATTAGCTCATGAGATGGAATATCAGGCAGTGCTTGACAAATATGATAAGGAAGCAGAGGAAGCAGACAAAGCAAAGAGAGAAGCAGAGAGGCAAGCACAACAAGAAAGACTGCATGAAAAACAGCAAGAGATCATTGAATTACAATCAATAATTGATGATGCTGATGAAGCTAATTATCAGGCATCTTTAACACAGCAACAAAGAGAACTACTTGCAATCAATGACAAATACTTTGCACAGATTGAAATGGCCAAGCAAGCTGGACTCGATACAGTTGCTTTGCAAGAGGCACAGAATAGAGAACTTGATGCTGTGAATGATAAGTACAGAAAAGAGCAAGAGGAGAAGGACAGAGCTTTGATGGATGCTAAATTAGAATTGACAAGCAGAGGTCTCAGTGCTTTATCTGAGCTCATTGGATCATTTAATGTAAAGGATGAGAAGAGGGCAAAGAAACAATTCCAAATTATGAAAGGAATTCAGATGGCATCTGCTTTGATTGACACTTACAAAGCTATTACCGGAGCTCTTGCAGATACATCTCCTATTCCCTACTACATGAAGGTGGCAAACGCAGCCATAGCTGGAGCAACAGGTTTTGCACAAGTGGCGAAGATTGCACAGACTTCATTCAACAATCCAGCTGTCAGTGGTGGAGGGGGAGGACTGAATGGTGGTACAGATGGAGGTGGTGGTGGAGGAGGAATGCAAGCTCCTCCAATTGACTTCTCATTCTTGGAACAGACAGGACAGCCAAATACTGTTGAGACTTATGTGCTTGCTGGAAATGTGGCCAATGCTCTGGAAGCAAGACAAAAAATCATTGATCAATCACATTTGTAAAAAATGAAAAAGCAATCTTTTCCACTTTTAAGGAGAGCCATTAAGTTGGGAGTGCATGAGGGACTGAGTAGAGTAGATGACATGGAAATCACAAATGAAGATGCCATTGTCAATGAAATCATTGAGGCAATAATTGAACAGATAGAAGAACAATACAATTATGAGTGAAGTCAAAGTAATTGAATACGGTCTTGGCGACAATGATGAATTCGGAGTCTATGCCATTTCATTGGTAGATCAGCCAGCAATAGAAGTGGACTTTGTTGCTTTGAAAAAAGACAACATACTACTTGCGAGAGTAGAAGATGGAGAGAAGCGGATGCTATATGGGCCAGCTCTTATTCCAGATCAGCCAATTCTTAGATATGATAAGAATGGAGAAAAATACTTCATCAAATACAGCAAAGAGACTATTGAGAAAACTGCACAAGAATTCTTGAAAAGGAATCTCCATCACAATCACACAATTCAGCATGAGATGCCAGTGGCAAATCTGACTGTTGTGGAATCATGGATAAAGATGGGAGAGGACAAAGGGATGAACTTTGGATTTGACTTACCAGATGGCACTTGGATGATTGGAGTGAAGGTAGATGATGACTCAACTTGGGAAGCTGTGAAGCAAGGTGCAGTGAAGGGATTCTCAATTGAGGGATTCTTTGTCGCTGAAAAAGAAGAACTCACAGATGAAGAGGAACTTGAGAGAATGCTGACACAAATTGTTCAGCAGTTAGAAACGAAATAGAAAAAATTTCCACTTACTAATAACACAAAAAAAATGATTCAAGAACTCATTAACAAATTTGCTCCAATGCTTGAGAAGCATGGGGTGAAATTATCAGCAGCAGAAGAGACAGTCACTATTGAGATGGCTGTTGAAGGTGCTCTTGCTGATGGCACTGCAATCTTTTCACCCGCATCTGAATGGGTGGAAGGTGTAGAAATCTATGTGATGGATGCTGATGGCAATCCTATTCCACTTGCTGATGGTGAATACCAACTTGACAATGGAAAGATCATAGTAGTATCTGAGGGCAAAGTTGCTTCAATTGCAGAAGCTCCAGTAAACGAGGAAGAGATTCCTGTTGAAGAAGAGCAAGCAGTGGAAGAGACTTATTCCAAAGATCAAGTTGAAGCAATGCTCAACAACATCATCAATGAATTCTCAACTAAGTTGTCAGCTGTAGAAGCTCAATTGACTGAGGCAAATTCAAAGATTGTTGAATTGTCAAAAGCTCCAGCAATCACTTCAGTAAAGCAAAGAACTGCAAATGCTGAAGCTTCTGCTCCAATCAACTTGAAAGACATGAAATCAATTCACCACAGAGCAAATGCTATTGTGGCCAAATACACAAATAAATAAATAAAAAAAGAAAAAAGAAATGGCAACATCATTAACCATCTCATCTTCAAGCTATGCTGGTGAATTAGCTTTACCATACATTGCTGCTGCTGTATTGTCTGGAGATACTCTTGCAAATGAGTACGTGACAGTGCACGAAAATGTAAAGTACAAAGCTGTACTTAAAACATTATCAACTACAGGCATCGTTAAAGCTTGGGGTTGTGACTTCGACAATTCAGGTACTACATTGACTCTTGCAGAAAGAGTGCTTCAGGTAACTGACTTGAAAGTGAACATTGAAGTTTGTAAAGACCAATTTGCAAAAGATTGGGAAGCTTTACAGACTGGAAGAGGATTTGCAAACGATGTAATTCCAGCAAATTTCTCTGACTTCATGTTGGCTCACGTATCAGCAAAAGTTGCTGAATCTATTGAGTACAATATCTGGCAAGGTAACTTCACACCGGGTGGAGCTGCTGCTACTTACACTGCTTTCACTGGTATTCTTGAGACTTTAGATGTAGCTAAAGGTGGAACTCCTGACGTGAACATCGGTACTATCTCTGCATCTACTGTTGTTGCTGACATCCAATCTGTAGAGGCTGTATTGCCAGCTGCATTGGTGGGTGATCCAGCTGTGAAGTGCTACGTGAATAAGAAGACTGCACAATTCTATCGCCAAGCTCTTGGTACTTTGGGATATCTTCAGCAATTCAATGCTGCTGTAGCTGTGCCTATGACTATCGATGGCTATGAGATGTATGTATGTCCTGGCATTCCTGACAACACTGTTGTGTTCGCTAAGAAGGACAACTTGCACTTTGGAACTGATTTGAATTCAGACTTCAACGAAGCTAAAGTTGTTGATATGTCAGAAACTGACGGAAGCGACAATGTTCGTGTAGTAATGAAATTCAGAGCTGGAACTCAAGTTGCTTTCCCAACTGAAGCTATCCTTGCTTACTAAGAAGAATCCTTTGTTCAGTAGGTAGGAGCCCTGTGCTCTTGCTTACTGGACAGATTCATTTAATAATAAAAAAAAATTAAGACACACAAATGAGCTGCACTTTAGTACATGGAATGAGCATCAATTGCAAAGAAGGCATTGGTGGAATCAAAGCTGTTTATCTTGGAAGCTTCGCAACTTTTGGCGAGAATTCAGCTACAATAAACGGAACAACTAATATCGTGACTGCTCTTGCAACTGGCACAATCTACAAATATGATTGTCCAAAGAACACAGGAAGCTTCACTGAAGAAGCTGCTATCTCAATTGAGAATGGAACTATTTTCTATACTCAGACTGTAGTGGCTGCTCTTCATGGTTTGTCATCTGCTCGTTCATTAGAACTTCAGAACATGGCAAAAGGAAGACTTGTTGTTTTCGTGCAAGACAGCAATGACAACATCTGGATGGTTGGATATCACACTTCAGCAGAAGTCACTGCATTCACTACTCAGACTGGAGTGAACAAGGGAGATATGAATGGATATAATATCACCTTTACTGCTGAAGAGAAGAACAAAGCATACATGCTTGATGCTTTTGATCCAGCAACTGAATCTCCATTCGACAACTTTGCTTCTATAACAGTTAGCACAAGTAACATTTAATCTTACAAGTACATGCTGTACTTGTTGACAAATACATCAGCACAGCTCCTCTTTCTACAATTACAGGAAGGGGAGCTTTTGCTGTCTAACACATACACTGATTATTTGCTTGAGCTCACCAATGAGCAGACACTTGAGAAGCTGTATTGCATTCCTCAAATAGCTGTGACGAATGAGAGATACACATCAATTCTCATCAGCACAGATGCAAATGATCCATTGAATTCATCATTGCTTATTGAATATCCAGCTCGCTATTCATTCAAGGTATATGGGCAGAATTCAAGCACAAATCTTGATCCAACAAATGCAGTTGTAGTAGGCATGATAGAGAAGGGATATTTGATGGTACAAGACTTTTCAACACCATATTTCACTGATCCAAATCTATCCGTAAATTCGGACATCACATACAATGGATAAAATACAACACACAGCTCCACTGATTGTTAACATGGCCAAAGACTATGTGCAAGAAGCAGTTGAGAAAGAGACTCCAAAAGGATGGGTAAATTATGGAGATAACAACTTATTTCCACAATACCTAATTGATTTGTACAATACAAGCTCTGTGCATGGATCATTGACCATGTCAATAGCTTTCACAATAGCTGGAAAGGAATTCAGCACAGCTCTTCCTATTGCAAAGAGAGAGGCAGATAGATTGAAGATAGATGAACTCAGACATTGCACTTCACTTGATTTGAAGTTGCATGGTGGATTTTTTTGGGAGGTTGTATGGTCAGTTGATAGAACTACAATAGCTCGCATCAATCACTTGCCATTTGAGAATTGCAGACTTGCAGTAACGAATGAAGAGGATGTGATACCTGGTATCTACTACTCAAAAGATTGGAGTGATATCAGAAAGAAGAAGAATGCTCCAGTATACATTCCTATGTTCAACAAGAGCTCGAATGAAGAAGAGCCAAGTCAAGTGCTATTCATGTCAGTAATGACTCCGGGCAGTGCATACTATCCCAAACCTGACTACTACAGTGCTCTTGAATATATCGAATGTACAAGACAGATAAGTCATTTCTACAATGCGTTCCTTCAGAATGGAATGTTCCCCGGTTACATGATACACTTCAACAATGGTGTGCCTGATCCAGAGGAGCAAATCATGATCAAGAATCAGTGGGAGAAAATGAGTGGAACTCAGATGGCTGGCAAGAGAATCTTCACATTCAATGAGTCACAGGACAGAGCTCCAAAAGTAGATTTGATTCCTCTTGATGATGCAGATAAAAAGTGGACAGTGCTTTCTGAAGAGTCAAGGAATAACATCATGATTGGCCACAGAGTGACTTCTCCTCTTCTTTTTGGAATCAGAGAGAGTGGTGGTCTTGGTAGCAATTCAGATGAATTGAAGCAAGCTTTCAAGATATTCAAACAACAAGTGATTGAGCCATATCAAAGAATGATTTGTGATGGCATTGAGATGTTGTTTCAGAGCATGGGCATTGTTGCTGAATTCACAATTGTTGGAAATGATATCTTGACACAAGATGAGCAAGCAGCTGCAAAAGACTCTGTTGCTTTACCAAGTGCAACAGCATCAGCTCCAACAGATACAGCAACAGCAGAAGTGAAGGTCAGTGATGTGACATACAATGGAGCACAGATAGCTTCAGCTCTTGAGATTGTTGCAAAAGTCAAAGAAGGAATCTTGACTACTGAACAAGCCATTGTTTTCTTGGTGCAATTCTTACAGCTTCCAGTTGATATTGCAAAGTCAATGTTCACAGTAGGTGGAGATGCAGTGACTAAGCTTGAGAGTCAAAAAAAAAAAGTAGAGCTTGCAATCCCTGAATCATTTGAGCCAACTCAAGAGATGGCGGATGAGGCTGAGCTTGGTCTGAAATGGAGAGAGGAATATGGAAGAGGAGGCACTGAGGTTGGAGTGGCGAGAGCAAGAGATATCAGCAACAGAAGAAATCTCTCATTTGAAACTGTGCAAAGAATGAACAGCTATTTTGCACGTCATGAAGTAGACAAAGAAGCAGAAGGCTGGAATCAAGGTGAAGATGGATTTGCGAGTGCTGGAAGA
>OGWF01000028.1_pt1 | contig 23760 bp, 32 predicted proteins | sample 1575951 | NCBI WGS metagenome assembly OGWF01 (sample SAMN07581523, study PRJEB24739) | freshwater metagenome | place: Singapore | collected 2015-01
GTTTCCCAGTCACGATAGGGGAAGCCATATAAATAGTAACAATGCGGGCGTAGCTCAGTTGGTAGAGCATTACCTTGCCAAGGTAAATGTCGAGAGTTCGAACCTCTTCGCCCGCTCCAAGTTTTTGGATGCTAGCAGCAATTTAAACGACAACCAAAACTGCGAACGTTGGTTCGATTCCAGCCTCCTATCCAGGAGTAGTTTAGTGGTAGAACAGCAGTCCGTCAAAAACGCATCCAGTTCTGGAGGCTGCTGTGTTACCATTACACCAAGGGGATATATTTTTTATAGTGTATATCAGCATGGCAATTGCGACATACCACAATACACTTTGATATTTCTATCAGTATCAACTCTTTCGACATACTGTTAACTATCATTTTAGATACAGCAAAATCTTTTTCGCGAGGGTCTTTGTGATGAAAGTCAAGAACCCAATGTCTGCTCTCAGCACATATTTCACATTTGAGTGTTTGTTTATACTCCAGCCACCACGCACGCATTGTATTGCGCCATTTGTTGGCTGATTTTATATATGTGTCTCTATTATTTAGATAATGCTTTCTATTTTTAATTTTGTGACACGTTCTACAATATCTCTCGAGACCGTCTTTGTTACGTTTTTTAGCGTTGAATTGGTCTAACGCTTTAACTTCGCGGCAAGTTGAGCACTGTTTCATAATCATAATTCCTCCTGTCTCCGATTTATTTATAAAAATCAAATTTTGGAGACCGTTGCTCTGCCAATTGAGCTACCGAGATATTGTTCTATTCTCCTGATTCAAAATACTCGTCACGCATGACAACCTTTTCATCCCACTCCTTAATGAATTTATCATTACGGTTTTTCTTGTTTGGATCAAGCTTGAAAACGTTGTCGTAGTTTTGACGATACAGATCGCTATTAACCTTTGTTTGAATAGTATCACCTGTTACATCATTTTTGGCAACCATTTTCTATCCTTTTCATAACCTCTTCGAACGCAATTGGTTTAAAGTCTGTGTGTTCAACACTTACACAATGATACCAAGGATCATCAAGCTTACGCGAGTGTAAGTGTCCATGTATGTTTCCTTTAAACCTTCCCTTTGAATCTGGATGTACTGGTACATGACTTAATATGTAGTTGTTCATCACATGGTAACCACGAATGTCTCGGAAATATTTCGTGTAATCCGAAAGCTTAAAAATATCGTGGTTGCCCTTGATCAAAACCTTGTCGCCGTTCAATCTTTCTAACGTTGCTAACGAACGACGGTTAATTACTACATCACCAAGATGATACACCTTATCTTTTGGTCTGACAACGCTGTTCCAGCGTTTAACCATTTCCTCATCCATCTCATCAGGATCATTCCAAGGTCTAAGTTTTGTACCGTTCTCATTAAGGAACTGGCACACTCCCTTGTGACCAAAATGAATATCAGAAACTAAAAATACATTACTCATCATACTTCCTTAACTGGTGCCCCTCCTCGGAGTCGAACCGAGAGAACTACTCCTTTTGAGAGAGCCGACTTTACCAATTTGTCCAGAGGGGCGTTGTTGTGGTAGCTCCTACAGGTAACGATCCTGTGTCGCACGATTATCAGTCGTGTGCTCTACCTTTGAGCTAAGGAGCTATTGTTTGGCGCGCCAACCAGGACTCGAACCTGGAATTCAACTTTCGTAGAGTTGTGTGATATCCAATTTCACCAAAGGCGCATTGTTTGGTGGTGACGGAAGGTAACGATCCTTCCTGAGAGCCTTATGAGAGCCCTGCCTATCCATCTAGGCTACGTCACCATTCTCCTGTCCAGTGTTTTACATCCTCACTGGCGTAAAAATCTTTTTTCATTGCAACCCACTCATTATAATCAGGCGGGTTGATACATTTATTAACTGCTGTGTTGTAAGGTGGATCTTCACGAACCATCTTAATAAAACCACTTTGTTCTATTTTCTCGCGTATTGCTAGCAGATCTTCTTTGCCTGGATTTGTATCAATTTCCCGTCCTAGCAGTGATAATGTTACACCATGCATATATGTTTGTGGCCCAAGAAAATACGTGTATCCGCTGTTATAACCCTGTTTCCTTCGTTCCATTATAAGGTTGAGTGTTGTTGTGTATATTGGATTGTACGGCGCGCTAATCATTATATCCTGCGAAAAATCCATATCCAAACACATTGGCAACACACATAGAACACCATCAGTAACTATATCAGACATTTTGATGTTATAAAGGCGATCAATGTCGATATACATTCCACCTTCATTAAACATCTTGAACAATCTCCACATATCACTCTTTTCGACAATGTGGCAGTCCTCGATCAACTTATAGTTGTTATACGTTAGATGGTCTTTTAAGTAATATTCAATTTCACTATCATCATAGATGACGACATTCCAATCTGGATTCATGTCAATGATATTTCTAAGACCATTTAGTATCAAAGGCGATTTGCTATTAACTACGTCTTTATTTTTCCAACATACATGAACTACTTTTGGTATATTCACAACATTTCCTTTAACCATATTGAAACATACTTCTAGGCTACCGCTCACGTTCTCTTAACTCTACAGCAGCGTGACCTATATTGTGCAGTGCCGAAGAACGATCCGCCTGCACAAGGCTCCCTCGCTGTTACCAAGGCTACAGTATGTTTTAATATGGTGCCCCAGGAGGGAGTCGAACCCTCAAAACCTGGTTTCTAAGACCAGTACGTATGCCATTTCCGTCACCGGGGCGGTGGTGGAGGATAAGAGAATCGAACTCTTAACTGAAGCTTGCAAAGCTACCGTTATCCCATTTAACTAATCCCCCTCTGTTTCTTTGGTGCGAGAGACGGGACTCGAACCCGTACGAATTAACGGCAGATTTTCTTACCACTACGGCTTTCGCCGCCACGTATTCGTATAAATAGGAACACGTGTTTGTGGGCTGGACTATACCTTTTCCATATTGCCTACACAACTTAGGAAGGAGCCGTCTAGTCTCTACACATCCCTCTAGGAGAATAATATGAAGCACACCTATACAGAAGTACAACTTCGGGAAGCTATATCAAAGTCAACATCTATACGAGCAGCACTAATATATCTCAATATTTCCGCGCGGGGTGGAAATTATAAAGTTATACAAAAAGCTGTCGCTCGCTATAATATTGACACGTCTCATTTTCTAGGGCAAGGTCATGCAAAAAACAAAACCTTACCGTCAAAAACTGAAACTAACCTATATCTTACCAACGTCATACCCATTAGTTCCTTTCGCCTCAAAAATCGCTTACTGAAGGAAAATATACTCTCTCCCGTATGTACTTCTTGTGGGCTTGAGAACTGGTTAGGTCGCTCAATTCCTCTCGAGTTGGACCACATAGATGGAAATTCCGACAACAACAATTTACAGAACTTACGGCTTCTATGTCCCAACTGCCACGCTTTGACACCTACCTACAGAGGTAAAAATCAAAAACGTGCTAGAGCTTAGCTCGGGGTTGCCATCAGCATTACCTGGAAGGTTTCTCCGAATTTGACTCCATTCACACTAATCCTTTCGGAATTAGGTGCTCAATATTTAAGTCTGCTGCGGCTACCGATTACGCCACTCTCGCTTTTTTACTCACTATACTATATTGTATAGCTGTTGACAACAGTCCAATAATCCACGGAGCAATTTGCAACACCTGCGCATGGACTACTTCGCTTAACTGAAACATCGGTTCTTTCAGTATCATCTGAACAGCAACAACAAATAAAACAAAACTTCCTACAAAAACTGATTGTGGGTATTTTGCAATAATCTTACTTACTACACCCGCTCCAAATAATATTATTGGAACAGAAATAAGCAATCCAAAAATTATTAGTGCAAAATTACCGTGCGCGGCCGCTGCGATGCCTAGCGCATTATCTATTCCCATCACAGCATCAGCAACCACTATTGTACCAATTGCTTTCCAAAAGGTGTCGGCTGATTTAACCTCTTTGTGTTCATGATCTGTAGCAAGTTTCCAACCTATCCACAAAAGTGCTAACCCACCAATAAAACGAAGTCCGGGTATCAATAACAAATATGTCAATATAGCAACAGAAACAAACCTTACACCTATCGCACCAGCAGTCCCCCACAAAATTGCTTTTTTGCGCAAATGCTTTGGAAGACGGCTAGCAGCCATACCAATAATAAGTGCGTTGTCTCCTGCTAACACAACATCAATCAGAATAATAGCTAAAATGGCCCACAAGGCCTGTAAAGAAAGCAGTTCCATTTGTTCTCCTTGAGTTAAAATGGTCTTGCCTCTTTGTCTCTATACCGGACATAATGTCGGATTGACGATATAGAGAACCTTTGCAGGTTGGCTACTCCCCGAAAATATTTATGGTGGGCTTTATAGGACTTGAACCTATACTCAACGAATTATGAGTTCGCTGCTTTAACCAATTAAGCTAAAAGCCCAAAAAAATTGGTGGACCGGATGGGAATTCAACCCACCTCAGGTGCATTGCAAGTGCTCCTCGCCCGCTTGGTACATGCCGGCCCATTGTTTGGTGCGATGCGTAGGGTTTGAACCCACTAAGCTAAATTGGTGGACCTACAGGGAATTTAACCCTTAGGCTTTGGATGCGCTCTTCCAAAGCTGTAGTCATCATCGGCCCATTGTTTGGTGCGTCGTGTAGGATTCGAACCTACTAAGCCAGAGGCCACAGTTTTACAGACTGTTGCAACTCTCCCACGTTGCCGACGACGCATTGGTGCCGCTTGTTGGTTACGCTCCAACCTCTCGTGCTCTTCAGGCACACGCTTTCACTAGATTAGCTTAAGCGGCATTAAATTACAGGATCCTTTTTCTCTTTTCCAATAAAAGATTTTTTGTTTGCTGAACGGATCCTAAAACTTGGTCTCCACACCTGGATTTGAACCAGGACCGCTACGCCCCAAACGTAGCACGCTACCAGATTACGCCATGCGGAGGTTAATCTTTCCTGCGTGTATTTTTCTATGACAATTAGAGCAAACTATAACACATTTTTCTATTTCTGTCAGCACTCTTTTCCAAGACCATTTATAAACAGCGTCAGAAACATCCACTTCTTTTGTATGAGACACGACATGGTGTAGATCTAAGCAAGATTCATCACTTTCGTGGCACACAACACATTTCTGTTGTTTTTTCCAGATCTTATATTGTTCAACTACCTTTTGCTGTCTTTTTTGTTGCACAAGAGAATAATGCTCTTTTTTCTTGTTTCGTGAAGCATTCCACGAAATATTCATGCACACTTTACAAGCTGGCTGATAACCATCTTTTGATCTACTCTGCTTACAAAAAGCAGTAAACTCTTTTACTTCTTTGCATCTCGAGCACTTTTTCATAATACACCTCCTAACCCTATTTAGGGTTTGGGGTTTTTTGAGGTGCTCCCAAACTGGTTGCGGACGTTGGAATCGAACCACCCATCGAGCTTATGAGGCTCGCATGCGCCACTACATCTCTTCCGCATTTGAAACTGGTGCTCCCTGTCTGATTCGAACAGACGACCTATCGCTTACAAGGCGATTGCACTACCACTGTGCTAAGAGAGCGTTGTAATACGTTTTGGCTCCGGAGGTAGGGATCGAACCTACGACCAATTGATTAACAGTCAACTGCTACTACCACTGAGCTACTCCGGACCAAAAAATACTACATTCGGTTTATGTTTGTTTCGTACACCGCATTACTTATCTAGAATTTCATGCAGTCGTACCCACTTACATCCTGAGCTTTGAGCTCTCGCACCGGTTACACCGAAAGGTATCGGGCGTGTCCTTGACAGTGAGGGGGATGTCCGGAACATCAACCGCGACTCACTGTTTCGATCTCTATGAGGGCGAGATCTCATCAGAAGGTAGCCTCAACAACAGAAATACCATTCTACCACAAACAACAAACAAAGTCAACATCTAATTAATTTACAACAAAACTTGGAGTAGCGAGTCAGATTCGAACTGACGGTTTTACTGTTTTGCAGACAGTTCCCTTGGGCCTCTCGGGCATCGCTACATAAATTCGTGGACTCGGTTCGGGCTTTTACCGCTCTTGCTTCTACCTAACTCCTGTGTCCCCCAGTCTAGGCAGCTTTCTTTCTCGAAAAATTCTGGCGCCGATTTTTGTCATTCTCGCTGAGGCTAACGAGCACTCCCTCAGATCAGTTGCAACACAACATGGCGGAGAGTATAGGATTCGAACCTATGGACCATTATAAACGATCTAGAGTTTAGCAAACTCCCGCATTCGACCACTCTGCCAACTCTCCAAAAAAACAACAGGATAGTTTTTCTTTAGTGCTACCGTTACACCAAACCATCCGAAGATGGCTGCGGAGTCGAACCGCTCCTTTCGTTTACATATACGATTAAGAAGTTATTTTTGCTGTGACTATCCTAAAACTTGATGGGGAATATAGGAGTCGAACCTATAAAAATTATTTGCTGTACACATTCACCACTGAATGCCGTGCACACCATGTGCGGTATTCCCCAAAAACTGGCGACCCGTACCGGATTCGAACCGGTGTCCTCTGCCGTGACAGGGCAGCGCAATAGGCCAGACTATGCTAACGGGCCAAAAACTTGGCGGAAGAGGTGAGATTCGAACTCACGGACCCTTGCGGATCGTCGGTTTTCAAGACCGGTGCATTAAACCACTCTGCCACTCTTCCTTTTACATCCATATAGAAACACACTCTCGTCCTCCAATAGGACTTTTCATCGCGCTAGTGAGGCTGCTTCGTTGCGTGGCCAGGTTACAATCCTATAACTGCCAACAACCAATGATAAGTGTGTTTTTATATGGTGGGAGCACTGGGAATCGAACCCAGACCAAAGGATTAAAAGTCCCTTGTGCAGACCCGCTACACCATACTCCCATGGCACCCCTGGAGAGATTCAAACTCCCGACTTTCTCGTTCGAAGCGAGACACTCTGTTCACTGAGTTACAGGGGCTTAATACGTTTTAGAAATTCTTGTTCTTTGTTGTCAAGCTCTTTCAGATGTTTATCAAGCTTCTGAAAATCTTTAGATTCCCACAACTTGTATGCATCCGAATTTTTTGCTAGCCAAAGACCTTTATAATAAACCATATTATATCCTTTGTCAACATTTTGGCGGGGATACTAGGGTTCGAACCTAGACTAGGAGAGTCAAAGTCTCCTGTGCTGCCTTTACACCATATCCCTACTGAATACCATATTCAAACACACTTCTATGCCCGGGATTGGAAGCGGCCAATTGGCAATTCTACCAGGGTTTCACACTTACAAGAAGTGTGTTTGAATATGCGAACTCATTGTGGACAGGATTTGAACCTGTAAGTGGCGTATATTTCCACTGGCTCTTTCAGAGGGAGCCTATGTTTACCATTCCATCACCACGAGTTCCCGAGGTCATGACTCCCCGGTATGGAGCAGGGTAATTACTCCTACTGTTACCATATTGAAACATACTGACTACATCGGCCAACCCACACCAGGGGATTTACGACCTTTGTCAAGGCGGTTCTCCGCTTACAATATGCTTCAATATGGCGTCCTGTAGGGGATTCGAACCCGCTCTAGTCACCTTGAAAGGGTGATGACCTCACCAGAAGTCCAACAGGACGACGCGATCCAAATTTTTAAAGAGCAATTAACTACTGAAATAACATTCTACATCATTACATTTCAGAAGTCAACATTAATTTCTATTCAACTGCACACTTGCAGGAGTCGAACCTGCCCACCGGGCCAATAGACCCTGCTGTTTCCACAACATCTGCGCGGCCTACGCATTGATGTGCATGTGAATAGAAACTAATTTAAAAGAGCATTCATTCAAACAACAAGACGCATTATACACATTTCAAATAAAAAGTCAACATCTCTTTATCTTACTGATTTACCAAATAAAAAACCCCAAGTCTTTCGATCTTGGGGTTCTTATTTTCAAGTTTTACTGAAACCTAAACTGTAAGAACCCCGCTTTTAACCCAATCATAGGCTGCACGAATAGCAGGTGAGCATTCACCACTATTCGATAGCTTTTGTGTCTGGGTTAAGGTTCTAAACATTTTATGTTCCTGGTTAATTTGTGTATTCATGTAGTATATAGCTCAGTTTTTGGAATTTTGCTGTTCAAACTCCAAAAATTTTTCATACAGCTGATAATCGTACCTAAAAGCCTGCTTTTCCCATGGAAGATCAAGATACTTCATGTTTAATTCATTAATATGCATTGATTTCCATTTCGTATGACAAGGAGACAACTCACCCTTTGCGTACTGCTTAATATGAACCATTTCATGTGCCAATGTACATAGAGGATCTGTCATTGACGAGTTAAGTTTGACTACGAACTTTCTTGGTTTATATTGATCATTGATATTTGTAACAAAACATTCACCATAATCCAACATCTTATTATCAACAACCAACGTTACAAATAAATTCCTACTTAAGTTGCGGTGCATCAATTCCTTTGTATAAAAATCCAATCCTTTCACTAACCGTTGTTTCAAACGCTTACTTCTACAGTTCTGAATTTTATACTTCATCCAGTCTCCTCATTCTTCTGGTTCTTCAGTCTCCTCCTGCATCGATGTCAACAGCCTATCAATTTCTAACGGTATGTTAACAATATCAACCAACCACGCAAACAGATGCGTGCATGTCATCATAATGAGTGCAAATGGAGCCAGAAAACAAATGCACGCGAATCTGTAGAGTAGTTGCATTAATTAAAATCCTCAAAAACGTTTTTGTTGAATTTCTTTTCAGAAATTACTCGTGATCCCGAAGGTGTAGCATCAAATGCAGGCCCGTCTAACACATCCTGTTGAGCAGACTGCTCAACATTATACAACCTCATTTTTGCTCTATCGATACCAATAATAAACCTTCTGTTCTTGTTCACATCACTATATCTATTTTTAAGCTGTTTGATCAAAACTTGGTTAAGATCAGCCAGCTCATCAGTAGAAATAAGAGCAAACATCAAATCAGCCGTTGCAGGTAGACCAAAGCTTTCACTCGTGTCCTCGAGACCTAGATCGCTGTTGGTATAACCAGAACGTGTCGTTTGAGTGGCTGAGATAATTGGAACATTACACTCTACCGCCAATCCACGCAATTCCTCTGCAATAGATTTGATATAGGTGTAGGAGTTAACACTTCCACTGAGCTTCAAACGCGAAGACATGCAAATATTTAGATAGTCGATGTAGATGACATCAGGAACAAATTGTTTCTTTGTTCGTAACTCCGTGATAAGATGTCTAAAATTATTTGCACCCGCAGAGCTAGTTGGGTATTCTTTGATAATCAACTTACCAGCGTTGGGCATTTTACCCTTCAAACGCTCAACCTTTTTAATGTAGGCATCTCGAGGAAGCATTTGAAGTTCGTCAAGCGCCACATTCAATAGATTTGCATCAATCCTTTCAGCAATACGTTCTTCCGCCATTTCAAGAGTGATGTAAAGAACATTTTTACCCATCATCAAATGGTGGCCAGCAAAATGACACATACCGAGCGACTTACCAACACCAGTTCCAGCAAGGATGATGTTAAGTGTCTTTCTCGATAGTCCACCTTTGGTAATTGTATTGAGAAGGTCAATGTCGAATGGTAACTTCTCCTCTACCTTATGATAAAGTTCAAATCGTCTTTCGCTGTCATCAATAAAATCGTGACCAATATTATTGTCGAACGAAACAGCCAGAGCAGAAGAGAGAATGTCTGGAATCGAACCTCTATCATGTTTCTTGTCACCACCGTCGATGATCTTAATCGACGACATGATAGCATTGTATACAGCTTTATCCTGACAGAACTTTTCTGTCTGATCAACAAGCCATTCCACATCATCGAGCGATTGAGGGTCAAGCCCGTTAATCGTTTCTACAATGGTTTTATATTGCTCTTCGGATAGGCTAGCACTCTCAATCTCAATCAGTAGAACATCTTTTGTAACACATCGATTAAACTTGTTAACATGTGTTTCAATTACTTTGAACAATGCCTTGTCGAGAGGGTCTTGAAAGTATTCCGCTTTGAGAAACGGAACAACCTTTCGCATATAACTCTCATTAAAGGCAAGGTTCTTCAGTATAGTGCGTTCAATCATTAAGCAACTCCATATTTGTACTCTTTAGCGGCAGCTTCATCGAGCTGTTTAAGAACATCTTCTGTAAAATATTTTTCTGGGTCCTCGTTAATGTTCTTACCAAACACCTTATCGCCACTTGGAAGCTCATAGCGAGTCGATACTTTCTTGAAGATGCCATACTTCTCGGCAAGCTCAAGTAGACCGTAATGACGATCTAACCCTTTGGAGTAAGTAAGTAGCACACTTGCTTGTTGGTTCTCTTTTGAGAGCCTTGATTTGTACATTTTGACTTTGATGATGTTTCCAACAATTTCATCTCCATCCTTTTCTTTCTTTTTTGAGAGCATAGCAATAGTGCTGGCAGCATATTTAAGTCCTGTTCCTCCACCAATTTCTTTTGTTGGTACATAAGATCCGACTACCTCATAGACATGGTTAGTAACAAGCATCGGTACTTTTACCTTTGCTAACTTAAGAGTTAGAACACGGAAAGCAGCTTTAATCATCTGTGCTTTCGTCATATCTCGTGTTTCTTTACCCTCCAAGGAATCCTCCATCTCTTTCGTTGTAGATAGAAGTCCAAGACTATCAAGAACAAACATCATGCGAGGACGTTTGTCTTCTGGTTGTTTTTCATATGCCTCAAGCATCTTCAGTGCATGAGTTTTGAATTTCTGAATCGTATCTGGTTCGGAGATAATAACGCGTGACGTGTCAATACCTCGATCTTCCATCATTCCTTTTGTGACTGCTGCCTCTGTATCGTAGTATACGACACCTCCGTCTGGGAACTGCTCGAGGAAAGATTTGACGATCCCAAGAACGAAAAAAGTTTTACCAGTTGCGGACTCTCCTGCAAAAGCAGTAACTTTATTATCAGGTACGCCACCCCAGATGCTACCTGAGACAACAGCATTGAGCATGTAGCTACCAGTATCAATAAAACCCCCAAACTCAGCGCTGCCAGTGCCGTCAGCGGCAATAGAAGTATCTTCATCTTTAATTTCCTCAACTAAATCTCTAAAAAAGCTCATATGTCACCTCACATTTTATACAATGACTGTTCGTCGATCACTATACCTTCTTTTCTTTTTCTTTTCAACTGTTTGATATTTTCAACCCACTCATCGCTATTTTCACTTTCGGGTTTAGTTCTCGTTGATATACCATGATTTGCTGCAATAATCATGACAACAGCGAGCGGATCAAACACAAGAACGATAAGAATGATTATAGCTCTTACTGCTGTGTTTAGCGTCGACTGATCTGTTTTACCGTAGATCATTTCTGCTACGTAACGCAACGGACCAACCTCTGCTTCATGTTTTGTTTGTTCTTCAAGTAATGGAACTCGTTTATCATTGAGCTCAATTATCTTATTCTGCACTTCATCTATCTGCTTCTCAAACCTTCTATTTGGACCAGTGTATCTACTTTGCTGGTCGAGTAAAATTTTTAATCTGTTTTGTTCTATTTGTATCTGTTTGTCAATCATTTCCACTCTAACACCAGTGACACCAGAAGTTAGTGCAAGGTCTGTATGTGCTTTGGATAGGAATCCAAACACACCGAGCGATGTTATTAGCGAGAGAATAACGACAGCAACTGTTAGATAATATTTGATTGTCGCAGGAGAATTGTTCCAATACCGGTAAAGCCAAGATGTACAAACGACCTTGGCAGTCTCGATACTAGAGGCCATAACAACAACCGGCCAGAAAGCACCAGCAAAGATTGTTGTAAGGCCGATCACCGAATAGTAGCCCGAAACAGAAGCTATTATAAGGGCGACAAAAAGAACCAGGTAGTTAATCATTGACCAACTTCTCAACCTTATTGATAAACTCCGTAACCTTTTCAGCTCTGTTTGGCCAGTAGATATATTCTTTTTCTGGATTCTTTTTGAGGTTCATGAGAAGTGGCATAATCAGTTTATACAGAGCTTCAAGCTTTGTTTGGTATTGTTCTGAAACAGCACCGAGCTGTGATGCTGTCTTCTCCAAATTCTCTTGAAGCGTGCGTTCTATTTCTTTTAGCTCATCTTCTGACACAGCCGAGAAGCCAAAATCATCATACGCATCGTCAATTGAAATTGTTGGTTTCTTAATCATTGAAAAAGTCCTCTAATGTGTAATGCTTTTCTGTCTTCCAACCAATAGCATCAAGAATTGTTTTTAGTGGTTCAAGAAACGACTTCTCAAACTGTGTATCATGATCAATATAATTCTCCAGTCCAAGTTCTGGTGGAAGAATACCAGGAGCAGCAATGACGTTCTGTCGACACGGATTTGGCATCTTCATGTAACAAAACTTAATCTTATCGCCATTGGTTATTGTAGGATACTTTGCCTTAAGGTTTCTTTCAGCAATCATCTGGTTGTAAACAATCGTACCACGTACGTGTATTGGACATCCAGACTTTACACCAGAACCACCTTGCATCCACTTGTCAATATTCTGAACGCCTCGAGGAAATGCAACCTCTTCAAATGGCAGTTTAGAAAACTCCTCTCTAAACTTTTGGATAAATTCAATTGTGCTCTCTTCATCCTTATTCATAATCACCTCAAGTGCTTTCTTAAAATGATCTCTGCATGAAGATGGTGTTGAAGAGCGAACAGCTTCAATACCTTGCATTTTTAGTTTAGGTGACTTGTATCTGACACCCTCATTATCGTACACGTCAAGAATGTAATGCTTTTTACCAGTCCAGATACCTTTATCAGCAATTGCCTCCCTCTTCATTTTCATCTTTTGCTGATAGGCGTTGACATGATGCCCAAGCTCATCATACGTTTTGTCGATGAACGGCTCAAACACCTTGCTGCAATCACTGTCAAGAATGTCAATTAGTTCAAGTGTGTTCTTATCATCGTAAAACTTTTTGACATACTTTTCAAGATCGATATACATCGAGTCTGTATCACACGCAATTACATAATCAACGTTTGACGTTTCGAGCTTTTCGTTGAGATACTGATTGATATGTTTTTCCATCCAACGAATAGCTAGCTGGCCAGACAACGTAATAGATTCAGCATACTTTCTATCAAACCAACGAAAGAACTTGTTGCCAAGCGCACCATAAGCACTATTTAGCTGAATCTTTTTAGCTAGCTGCATGTTATGGCATCGAGCTATTTCGTTACGAAGTTCTACAGTCGGTGTTTGTTCATATTTCTGCTTAGCTTCAAGCATTCTCTTTTTCCAAACAACCCGATCATCATACATCTTTTCCATTAGGTGGGGAAGGAACCCTTGGCGGTCACGGTCAAACATACACCCAGAACCACAAAATGTTACGTTGTTCTCTTCGAGTATCTTTTTGAGTTTTGGATTTGCTATCCCACCTTGAACTAGTTGTTCAACATCAACGCCCCCTTTACGATCAACGTATGTGTCAGGAGAGATGTTGTACTGCATAATAATGTGCGGATACAGACTATTAAGGTCAAAAGAAACAACCCAGTTATGCAATCCATTAAGTGGATCTTTTACATACGCGCCTTGAATAGTTCCCTCATACTCAATACCCGTTCTACTTTCTCGATCAAAGAAAGGAACAACAATGTTTTGCGATAGCAGATAGTTGTGAATAATAACGTCCCAGATTCGCACAGTGGTAAGAGACTCGATAAGGTTGGCTTTAGCGTCGTAAGCGAGAGCACAAGCCTGCTCAATGAGCTTCATCTTATCTTCAAGTTCATAAACCAGTTCCACGTCAACAATGTTATAGTTTATGAAGTTTTGATAGTCTTTCTTATAGAATTCATCGAGAGTATCATAACCCAAACCTCTATAATCCAATTTCTTCTTACCAAGCTCGCTATGAGCGATGTGGTCTAGTTTATAACTCTCTTGAGGTGTGTATGAAAACTTCTTGTACAGCACGAGGTAATCAAGAACAGTAATTCCAGCTGGACAAAGGATTGGCACAAACTCTTCACCACCATCAAACTTGGGTGATGGGACGTAGCGCACATCGAAGAAACCAAACGGAGACATTTTCTTCGAAGATCCTTCGCCAAGAATATTTTCAATACGTCGAATCAAGTATGGCATGTCGAACCCTTCGACGTTCCATCCTGTAACGATGTCGGGGCTCCATTGCTTTGACCGCCAAACAGTTAGAAACTTTTCTAGGAGGTCTTTCTCATCTTCACATTTAATATAGATGACGTTTTTCTTTTCCTTCTTATATGGCTTTGTGCCGAGCACAACATACTCGCTGTTTCTACACAGCGTAATAGCCGTTACTTCTTTGTTTGCAGTGTTAAGATCGGGAAAGCCACCTTCCGAATCGGTCTCAATATCGAGCGTCATAACCGATATTAGAGACATATCATGAATGCACTCGCCTGGATAGTGTTTATTAATGAAGTAGTGAACAAGTTCAAATTCTTTGTAACCAAAACCATAGAACATCTTTTGGTCTTCAACACCTTTATACATTTCAATAAAGTTACGAAGGTGTTTTCTTGACTCAAACTTTTTCTTTTTAACTCGTTTGCCATCTAGCGTGCGAAACGTTGTTTGATCGGAATCTTTGGCAGGTATGAAGATTTCAGGTTCGCAAACAATTCGTTGCTCAACCCGTTTTCCTTCTTCATAACCTCTAACACAGAATTCGTTAGTCTTGACATCGTAACTAACTGCGGTATAAAATCGGCTCATAGCTAAATCCATTACGCAAAAATATATGATACATCAATTTATCAAAAAACTCAACCGCAAAAAAGAAAAGGGGCCTGGTGGCCCCTTTTGTCAACGCACTCTGTATGAGCGCTCTTTGTATCTTGATTGCATCTCTCTTGCTTCGAAGAGAGCGTTAACAACGTTTGATACAAATTTAAATATTGATTTCATTTCTACTCCGTTAATAGTTGCTTTGTACTTTGTGCGGGTTCGTTGATGTCTATTTTCTTAGGTTTCTTATGTTCAGGAATAATTTGTTCAAAGAAAATCTTAAGCATACCATTAACAAGATCAGCGTTCTTTATCTCAAGTGTATCATCAAGTGCAAACGTGCGAGTAAATGCTCGTGATGCAATTCCTTTGTACAAAAATCCATCTGTATCGTCTTTTGTATTACCCTTAACGATCAGTTTACCATCCTCAAGTGTAATCTCAATGTCTTGTTTTGCAAAACCAGCTACCGCAATCTCCACAACATATTTGTTTTCGTCAAGTTTTTTGATATTGTATGGAGGATATCCTGGAATGTTTTTTGCAAGATCATCATGTATCTTAGACAGTTTATTAAAGTGGTTATCAAATCCAACAAAGAATGGATCAAATTCTTTTGCCCAGTCTTGTCCGAAAGCATGTGCTAACGTCTTGATGTTAGTCATCTTTTATCTCCTTATTAAGCAAGTTAAAAATAGCGAAGGCCCCATTAGGCAACCTTCGCTATTATATATTGCAAAAATGTTGTATTACAACATTTTTATTGACGCGTTTTATTGAACGTACAGATTAGTTTTTCTTAACTAAGCGGTAACTAGCTTTACGGGAAGTTTTTTCAATCAATTCCCAACCATGCTTAAAAAGCTTTTCTTCAAGAAGATCGTGGAGGTATAACTCAATGTCATCAAAGACCCATACTGAACCTTCCACACATCGAGACTGATAGAAATCTATTTCTTCCAAAAGAGCTTCAAGTGTATGAGGTCCATCAAAGAAAACCAGCGCGTAGTTTGTCTCCACTATTTTATATTCATTATAAAAAGGAACACCATCTGCAAACCGTTTGAAAAACTCAGTATCTTCCATACACTGAATTAAAATGTTTACTGGTTTATTTTGAACATACTCGTAGATTGCAGGTATAGCTTCATTACGCATCTCATTTGTATAATTAAGTTTCAGTGAATCTCTGTTTTCCTTCTCACCAATTGGGTAATCGATATTACCGTAAGGATCAATGCAGACAATGTTGCGGTAGTAATCTTGATTTTGCAACAGATTATCGATTATAACTTTCATACTACCACCGCGTCTTGTTCCTATTTCACATATCATACCAGGAACATTTTTGATTTCCTTTACTGCGTTAGCAAGAACTTGGTAGTCTCGGCTGTCTGTTTCCAAACTCTTTGTATTTCGTTTGTTGCTTAAAACAAACTCGCGCTGAAATACTTTTTGATTACCACTATCATCAACAATACCGTTAATTTTCATTACGTTGTCGTTGATTTCCATCTGCACCTTTACATCCATAACAAAACTCCTTTCTATCGTTTACCAATATTATATTTTGCTACTAATTCCCATTCACTTTTTTCTTTATGTGAGATCACTTTAATCTGACTTAGTGGTGCTTTTGGTTCTGCTGACTTCTGAGTGCTGACTAATTTTACAAGACCCCACTCGGCAAGAAGATTTGCTATCGTATTTCTACGACCAACATCTTCTTCTGAAAAGTTTGAGGGTTTTCCATCCAAAGCAAAGAGCTCTTTAAAATGAACAATGTAATACTTTCCCTGTTTATGGAGAATGTGACAGCTCTGGAAAAGTTTTTTATCTTTTCTCGATGCCACGCCAATACGTGTCAATGTCTCTCTGACTTTGAGGAATGAATCCTGATCAATGAGCGTTACTTCCACTAAACTTTCTATATTCATGTTCCACCTTTTTGTAGTTTTTTCTTTATAAGGCTTATTTGATCACTAGAAAGTAACGACAAAGCTTGCAATGTTTTATCATTATTATACTGATAATATTGCTGTATAGCCTCAAAATCATCACTCTCCACTTTTTTAACCCACTTAGCGTAACGCTTTGAAGGGCGTATACTATTTAGAAGAAAGTGATATTGAAGCTTGTTATCGAGCAGTGGATACTTGTTCATCTCATTGCTATAAGCAATGCAGTCGGGAAAATACGATAATCCACGATTGACAAGGAACGGTTTATACAGTTTTTCGGCTAAATCAGGATTGTCACTGGTATCAATAACATCCTTTTTATTATGGGTAATCGAGTTTATAAAATCAAAAGGGTTCATTTTCGGTCCAGGATTCTGCATACCACTGTGCAACATCTGCCCTTTCAAACGACTCTGTAGCAACAATCACCTTGTTTTCGTACCGATTAACAATAAATTTAACCGTTGCAAACTCCATATCTCTCGAAATTGTTGATACACGTTTTCCGTCTTTGCTTGTATAAGTGGCGAAGGCAACGAGTTTCATTTGAAAGTACACTCAACCATAATCTCAGTAAAACACGCAGTCATGTTAATTTCATGATCTGCAACAAACGCTGCTTTATACTGATAGTCTGCGAGAATAAGAACAAGTTGTGGAATACTTGCAGGAGTTAGCACCTCGGCTGCGAAGTCGTAGAACTTGCGGAACATGGTAGTCTGATCAATATCACTATTTTCACCGACCCACTTTCTAACATCCGAGAAAGACTTCTGTTTCATCGCGGATACAAGCGTTTTAAACGATTCGTCCGTGAAGGAGGTCAGAATGCCGGAGTCAATCTTTCCAACCGCTGAAAAACGCTGCAATTCGTTTAATACGCGGCGCCAATCCGGGAAATACTTCGTGATAAGAGCAGCAATTACCTTTTCTTCAAATTCAACACCCTCAGCACAAAGAATATTGATAATGTGCTTATAGAACTCAAGTGCGAGTTTGGGCTTTTCTTTGTTGTCAATCTTAAAGTCTACAACACTGCACCGAGAGTGCAGCGGTTCGATAATTCTATTCTTGAAATTACAAGTAAGAATGAATCCACAGTTGTTTGAGAACTCTTCCATAAAGTTTCGAAGAGCTGGCTGTGTAGAGTTAGGATTTAGGTAATCTGCTTCATCAAGGATAACATATTTACGACCACCAGTTAATGAAACCGTTGAAGCGAACGTCGTAATATCATTACGAAGTGTATCAATATTACCGTTAAGCGACCCGTTAATAACAACGTAATCACAATCGAGCTCGTTGAGCATTGCTTTCGCAACAGTGGTTTTACCAACACCTGCTCGCCCCGTCAGCAACAGATTAGGAATGTTACCCTCGTTAACAAACTGTTGGAACACGGACTTCAACGACTGAGGAAGCACACAATCACTAACAGTCTTAGGTCTATACTTCTCTACCCACAGAAAATCATCACGAATCATTACAAACCTCACTTAGTAAATGTAGAGTTTTTACCGTTAATTGCAATCCAATATTGTATATCTTTTCCTTTAAAACACGAGATACCACTGACAGAGATTGTTACGTCGTAATCACCAGGGACAAGTTTCAGGTGTTCACCGGAGAACATCATTGTGAACTCGTGTTCCGTAGTTCCAACTTCAACCTCATACCTGTCATTGGTTGTTTTCTTTTCTCCATCCATAGCAACAAGTTTAATGATTTTACGATCCCCAACAACAGCCACTGTTGGAAGTTGGAGAACATGAAGAGCCTTCATCAATCCAACATAAACAGATTGTGTGACGCTAAACTTGATATCTTCACTTTTGAGTTTAATATCCTTATCAGGTGGTGCAACAATCATTGAAGGGTCTGTGTAGTAGAAGCTAATCGCTTGATTTCCATTAATCATCTTGAGGTGGTTAGTTTCAAACTCCACCTCAGGATCATCAAACAGAGACATTGTTCCTAAAAACTTCACGAGATTGTAGATTGCAAACTCTCTATCAAACGTCTCGTCAATTTTTGCCCGAGCAAGAATTTCCTTATTGGGAGAAACAGTGGATAACACGCTTCCCTTTCTTACAAGGATAGATTCATTAATCAGCGAAAAGTTTTTAAGAATCTGTAATGTTTTTGCACTTATTTTCATAATATAGATCTCCAATCAATGCAGGTTTGAACTTGGTGTAATGTCGAGCGAAGATTTCTTTTCAATTCTTTCTGTACTCGCTTTCATAAAATCAACCAAACCCTCTTGACCTAAAACAGTTTCATAACACTTCAACGATGAGCTGAACAACACACTAGCAATACATAGTAGGCTCATCGTATCAGTAACATTCTCAACAATCATTTCGTTAAGATCATCTTGAAACTGCTCGATGATTTGAGCAGCTTCCGGACTAACAATATCCTTTTTCATTATTTCTTACCAAGCTTTCCAGCATCTGCGGTTGCAGAAGCACCAATCGATGCAAGGTCAGCAAGACTACCACCAAACACATAAGAACCAACGTGCTGAAGCTTCATCCAAGGACAGAACCAAACCTTAAGACCAACCCTATCACAATTATAGCAGAACATATAGTCTTCTGACAAGTAGCGTTTTGATGCGTGCTTCTCGGCTTCAAGCATCTGCTTGACTTCATCTGCAGGAACTGTTTCACCAGCAGCAACGCGGTTCATAACACTCATAACCTGTTCGTAGGTGTAGCCACGCTCAATAATACAATCAAAGTAAGCCATAATTTCACGCGAACCGTCAAAAGCAGCAGTACGTACATGGTCCGGACGATACGACTGGTTTGGATAGTGCTTTTGATACACCTCAAAAGTCTTGCGGCGAACCATCATAAAACCAGTACCGATTTCACGAACCTCAGCAGGCTTTCCAAGTGGAATTTCATTCTGGTTGTTCTTTGGATTAAACACGTAGTCGCCAACAAATCGCTCGAGCGTGTTAGGATCACTGTCAGCCACACCTTTATCAACGGCCTGCTTAATCTTTTCCCATGAAATACACTTCTTAGGATACGGTCCACCCATAACATCATATTCTGACTCATCAGTCATTAAAGCTAGCATTGCAAGAACGTCATTAGGATCAAAACCAATATCTGAGTCAATAAACATTAGATGTGTTGCATTTGACCGCATGAATTCATCAACACAGTAGTTACGAGCTCGGGTGATTAGCGATTCATTAAAGAGGAAGTATAGCTGAAGCTGGATTTGATACTTTGCACAAATGGCAGCAAGATCAGCAATTGATCGTGTGTACATACCTGCACACTGTCCACCATACATTGGTGTGGCGACAAACAGCTTTCGTTTTTGTAGTTCAGAAAGTTCAACTTTTAGTTCCATGTTTTAGACTCCGTATTTTTTATCATGTTCTTTACCAATACCATATGAACCTTCATATGATGAAAGTGATTCGGCATCAAACGAAAGATACTGACCAATTCTTGTTCCTCGTTTGATCTTCATTGGACCGATAGTAACATGCATGACACCGGCCATCACACCATGATATCCCGAATCATACAAACCAGATGTAAGGAAAACACCGTTGCGATTTAGTGTTGAGCGAGTGATAACCCAACCAGCCTCGCCCTCGCCAACGTGAATAATGTTCTCCATAACAACTTCATAGCTTCCAACCTTCAGGTTAAAGTAGCCTTCTTCATCTGGTTGAATCTCGAGCGTGCCACGATGCTTTTTAGTGTTTTCATCGATGAGAAAAAGTTCTTCTCTAATGTAAAATACTTTACCCAGCCGCAGATCAACTGCGTTTGGTTGGCTATCACCATCCTGGACATTAGTTAGTTTAGATTTAGAGCTGGGCCCCAGTATATGTTTCATTTTGTTCCTTTTCATTAATGTAGATCATCAAAATAATGTAGTGAATGGCCTTAAGAAGGTCTTTCTTATTCTTACCTTCTTTTTTACCATATCTCATCAGATATTTTAGAGCCGTATCGCGTGCTGTTGTTTCAAGTGAACCACAAGCTTCCCAAATATCAATAACTTGTGAACCTTTAGACTCAGCTACGTAATGTTGGTTATACGTAGAGTTAACATAATCGGTTATCTGCTTGAGGATGTTATCCTCGTCATAGTTGTATTTCATCTTCACCTCATTCCTTTATCTTGGTATTAATATAGTCGAGATTTCTCTGAATAATCTTTTTGTTATTATCCCCCGACTTGAAAGAGAAATCAACCTCTTTCTCAAACTTACCATTGACCAGGCCCGTTGGCGAGTTGTCAAACTGAATGCCATTCAGACCACACCAAATTGCTGCACTAGAGTCCCATGAGAAGATGTTTTTACTGAATCGTTTAAGAAGGTCAATTTCATTGGGTCCATCTACCATACCAAGACAATGAAACTTCTTATAGGCTCTTGAATCCTTGAGGATACCAAGTCTTTCCATAGTATTGAATACTGTGAAGCGTGAAAGGAATCGTTGCAGCTTATACGTGTCACTACGTGACTCAATACTTTGTTCCTCGTCAATACCCAAAGCAATAGGACATCCGAGAATTGACATCCCAATTAGTTTAATTGGTTGGTCAAGTGCCCACTCAATACCCTGAAGATAACCATCAAAATCACCGAGCTTACTCTGAGGAACGAAGAATGCTTGAAATCCAGCATCAATAATATCTGGAAGCATTTTATCGCCAGCTTCAACCGTCTTCGTCCAATCCTCGCGTGGATAGTCAGACATAACAATACAATCAGCCTTACAGCGCTTACCCATCGCAACAAGTTTAGATGAATCGTACATTGGTCGACCCTGCTTAAACATTTCAAACGCAGAGTTATCCATAATCTTATACATGCCGTCATCTAAGTTAGCATAGAAGTCGGCATATTCAGGATCAGACTCGACAAGATGAGCGAGAATTAAATGAGCGTCGTTGTAGTCACTGTATTTGCTAAGATATTTTGTCGGTGATATGTGACAAAATTTGATTGGGTAGTTCATTCACTCTCCTCATTAAAATAAATTCTACAGCCGTTCTCATTATCCTCCGATACCTCGATAACACAAATCCGGTTTGGGTATTTGACTTTGATATACAGGTTGTACAAGTCGTTTGCAATCATTTCACAAGACTTGTTATTAAGAAAACCCATCATGCCGTCAATGTATTGCTCAAGCTCTCTTTTAAACATGATAAATTCTACATCACGATCATCATGAAATACCTCAAGCTCCACTCTAAAATGAAAGATGTGTCGATGTGGATAGCCTAGAAAGCTGACTGATTGGAGTTTAGGATCAGTTAGTGCTGCTGGGTAGCAGTGGATCCCTTCACGTTGAAATGTTACCCAAATAAATGAATTAATCATATAGTTCCTTCGCAAGTCTCTTTGCATTACTAAAAACTTTTCTCACATACTGCTCGTTGTATCCCTTGTCAAGTATAAACATTTCTGTGATACCTGACAACTGGTCAAAATAACCAGTTGGTGTTTGAAAGTAATCCTCGAGTCTAAAATCCTTGTAAAACATACATTGTAGCCATTTTTCGATATGAGCTACCCGACTACGAGCAACACCAGGATCAGCATGCTGTATGTATATATCATCCAAGATGGTGATGTTGTCAAATTTTTCATACTGACTGTCAGCAAACCTTTTTTCAGCGATAAACCACTTTGTGTGACCAATTTTATAGGCCACTTTACCGTCTTTTTCAAACTTAGCGAGATATACTTTCATGATAAAAAAAGAGCCGCTTTCGCGGCTCTATTCTAGTTTACCGTTTTAATTAACGGCCACCAAAGACGTCCTGGCCGCCAATAGCGTATGCCAGGCGAACCATTTCACGCGAAGGCTGACCCAGTTTGTAATGGGTGCCTTTGCTGTTGCGGTTGGTGTAGATGCTGTAACCTTCAGCACGAAGCTCAGAAATACGAGCTGACAGATTAGTGATACCAAACGTACGAGCTTGCTTGGTGGTAAGTTTACGGCCAGACTCGAGAACTTTAAGAATAGTATTGTATTGCGTCATTGTCAATCTCCTAAAAATATAATATTATTAAAATACTGGATCACACCAGTAAACCACACCTTACTACATTTTTTTGCTATTGTCAACAGCTTGTTTTAATTTTTTTAATGCACTCATAGCCATTTTGACAATCCTTGGATGATCTTTCATCCTTAAAACGTAAAACGGCCGCCCCTCAATATCTTCAACATCAATCAAATATGCTTCAAAATACTCACCAGACACATTATTAACAAAACCTGTCAATACAGGTTTTGGCTTCTGTCGTTTTTTCACAGCACGTCTCTCTGCATCTTAACGTTGTTGTAAAACTCTGCTTTAACGCTATCATTGTGGAACAAACCGTGAACAACAGCAGTCTGCGTCAGACTAGAATGAACTTCAACACCGCGGTGTTCCATGCATCCATGCGTTGCTTGAATATACACAGCAACGTTTTCCGTGTCGGTTGCCTTCATGATCTCTTTTGCAATTTGATTGACGAGATCTTCTTGAAGCTGACCGCGACGTGCACACCACTGCGCAATTCGAACATACTTTGAAAGACCAATAACTCGACCAGTTGGAATGAGACCAATATAAGCCACACCTTTAACAGGCTGGTGGTGATGAGAACACATAGATGTGATCTCAGCTCTTACAACAAGCATACCTTCAAATCGATCCGACCCTTCATTAGGGAATGAAGTGGCCTGAGGTGCAGGCTCATATCGACCAGCCATCAATTCATAGATGTACATTTTTGCAAGACGTCTGGCCGTGTCATACGAGTTGGGGTCTTCTGCAGTGTCGATAACAAGGCTTTCAAGAACACTTTGAAACTTTTCTTGTAGTTCTGCTACAAGCAGTTCTTTTTCTCCTTGCTTAATAAAATCCGAAATGTTATCGCTGGCATGATAACGCCGGCCAGCAAGAACAATACGGTCTCTAATCTGCTCTGAAATGGGTTTATTATTC
>OGWF01000029.1_pt1 | contig 23719 bp, 28 predicted proteins | sample 1575951 | NCBI WGS metagenome assembly OGWF01 (sample SAMN07581523, study PRJEB24739) | freshwater metagenome | place: Singapore | collected 2015-01
TTAGTGTTCAGAATGACATTTTAGGGGACACAATCACTGTTAGATTAGCTACAGTTACTAGCAACCTAACAGCAAATACAGCAGCTATCACATTGGGCGTAGTAGGAACACTTGACACTAACATTATAACAATACGACCAATATAAGCAGCACGTGCATAGTCACAAGTTAGTGGTAATACTAGTTCACGCTCGTATACTTGGTTGTTGTCCTTGGCAAGGTAAGTTGCATCTTTCACTAGGAAAATATTGCCTTGATAACTGTTTTCAGGCTCAAAGTAGGTGATTTTAGTCTGGTTAAAGCGGTTTGTTTTGCTACCTAACTGTATGTCCCAACTACCTGTAATGTTATCTTCATTAAACACAAAGTCGCTAGGTGTTTCTGCCTTGTTGCAACGAACACGATACTTACCACCACTTTGCACCATAAAGGCGTTCATACTGGTTAGAATGTCCTTAACGTTGTCTATGATTGTTTTGCTAGTGTCAATATGACCGTTGGCAATGTAACGCTTTTGACTAATGTTGTTGCCATCCTTGTCTTTCATAGTGACTAGTTCATTGCAGTAGTTTTTAGTTGCAATGAAACTGTCCTTGTCTAGCATACTCTTATCAATACCTTTACCATAGCGTGTGTTGGTTAGGTAGTCAAATAGCACCCAAGCAGGATTGTCATAATCAGTAGCAGTCCAAGTTCCGTCCCAAGTATCGGTTACTTTCTTACCTTTAATGTCTGCTGTGATTTGTGGTAAGCCGTTGTATAGTTCTGTGTTGTAAACAAGTTGAACATAAAGGATTGCAACACCTGAGCACTTGTGGTTAGTGCTCCACTTATCTGTGCCTACTGCTAACTGTAAGTAAGTGATAGAATCCTGTGTATCGCTACCGTCTCTCCAACGCACTGTTAGTTTACCACTGAACTTGCTGCGATAACGGAAACCAGCAGTATCAGGTGCACCTAATTCGCTAGAATAACTTCCTGTATATGCGCTAGTAGGATCGTAAATTGCAGCAGGTTCGCTGTTAACATATATCCAAGTAATACCTGCAACTTGTCCTTCTGCCATAGCAAATACTAGGTGTAGGTTTTTGTTGTCATTGGTTGTATCAATGAATAAGCGTGTGCCGCCTACTCTGCGTAAACCATAGATTACAGGAATTGCATTAACTGCACCTGTTGTATTCAAGTTTACACTGTTACTGGCACTGTTCTTAGGTGGTTCATTGAAGCCAAATAAACTGCTGGCAATGGAATTTACGCCCATTGCAATAACGCCGCCAACGATTGTTGCGGCTAAGCCTGTCAAGCCGATATATGATGCTACTGCTGATCCTATCCAACTTGCGGCAATGGCTACTGCTGGCGGCATATCAAACTCCTAATCTATAAATTCTTGCGCTATCGGGCAATTCGTATTCATCTGTAACACAAACACCTCGCTTAACATCACTAGACCATAGACTACCACCATAGCAAATGAATTGCTCAAAGTGTTGTATTTGGCCGTTGACGCGACAATTCAGTGGTCTATGTATGAATATATCTACACTACATACACACTGAATAGCATCGACAGTGATTATGCTGATAACATGCAAACAGTGCGAAGCAATGCTGACTTTCATATCGAAAATGCTATCGCAACGATTTACCAGCTTCGCTACTATGTTTCACTGTCATTGCATAAGCATATTGAGAAACATTTTCTCACTGTTGCATATGACACTGTTTACGAAAAAGCCGTTGAATTGAACATCAGCTATACGGCTATTTACAACAGTGTTGTTGGTGAATTGTCAACGTATGCAATTCCTAATCCAACACCAACACTGTATGGTGAATATGCTGAATTAGCCGAAGCATCTAATTACGGCTTCGTCACTAAACTGAATATCGTTGATGTTATTCAACAGATGCAAGTGATGCAAAATAAGCTTCAACGGCTTCATGATTATTCTAGCATTGCGAAAGAAGCTATCGACAATTATGTTTCTCGTATGTATCAGCAAAGTGTAAAAGAAAATATGCTGGCTAATAACTGGTTAGTATATAAAGCTTTTCATGATTGTTGCATCATGTTGCGCGCAATGTTGGATAAGCATATTCCTAGTGAAAGTGATGATGAATAATGAAAACACTACGTCAACACAACGCAATGGTGAAGCGAACATATTTGCAATATGCAAGTAATTATGCTGAAACAGAATATGCAAACAGTGTGTTATGGAATAGGTATCAGCATCACAACGAAAGAATAGGATATACCAAATACTCTTACTGGCTGAATAGCAGCATACCATTTATTAACCGCGCGCTTCGTAGCATTGTCGATGATCTTCTTTCACAAGATTACCAACAATCACCATACATGCACAAGCTTCGGCTGCTGTTGGATATGTATGAGAAGAAACAGCAGTACTACGAAGCATTGCATCAGTACACAATTCATCAGCGAAGCGGTGATGATGAATTGCTTCGACAGCTACACACTGATTACAACAGCGCGCGCAACATGTTTGAGCAACAGAAGAAAGCGAAGTGAGAATTATGATGCAACACAATCATACACCATTGTACGATTACATGGTTAATTCAACAGTTAGTAATTATACTGGCAATGTAGTAAGTGATGTTAAAGGATCTGATATCTTTCGTCAAAGTAGTACTGTATATGATGTTATCTATAAGCTTACTGATTATGTGAACACTGATACGTTTTATCGTAATCAAAATGACTATGTACGCTTCGCGCAATGTGTAGCAGCCACGAAAGAGTATGCTGATGCTTTTAAGTATTTTGCATACGTTGACGCTGGCACTGGTAAGAAGCTTTCTCACTATGAATATGCTTCACCAGCTAGTGCTGATGCAATGCGAAGCTTTGATGCTATGTTCATCAACGAAGGATTAAAAGAAGCAGCTGAAAAGTATTTTCATGTTGTTTCTGATAGCATTGATAATCAGCGCGTAAAAGCAATACGAAAGCATAAGCAACGCTTCGGCTTGTGTGCAAGTGTTCATGCAATTCATGATTACTATGATACGCGCTTTCATGCTCATAGGAATTATGTAATCAGCGTCAACAGATATATGCGATATGCTGAAAGAGTATTGACACTACATGCCTATGAGCATGAAAGTGAAAATATATTCAACATAGAATTAGCTAATCAGCGTCAACAAGCCACGGCCAAAAGCCGTAAAGCATGTACTGTTGCTGATGTTGCTGATGTTGATTTACACTATTTCAACATCTTTAAGAAAGCGAAGCATCATGCACAACGCGTATTAGGTAAGCTGCTGATGTTGACAGATCATACTAGTGAAGCGTATATGGAACATGCTATTGCATATGCGAAAGCCGAAGCCGAAGCATACCATAACTGGCTTAACTTTATTCATCATGCAATTTTATGCAACAACGCAACGCAACACTTCTTTTGGCCGCAAGTGTTGGTGATGCTGGCTGTTAGTGAGAGGATTACACTACCATACTCTAACTGGTATCAACGTCACAACGAAAGCTTGACTATCAATTACTTTATGTTTCAACATGCTCAATACAAGTATGCAATGAGCAATGCTATCACTGCTATTTTGCTTTACTTCGATAAGCATGATGTTCATATGGATAATCAGCCGTATGACAGCATCAACAGTATTTGGTACGCGTCAACAACATTTAGTGAATTAGATAAGCTGTTTCAGCATATGACAGCATTGTTTCAGCGTTATTGCACACTGAAAGAGGAATAGCAGTATGGAATTGATCTTGTTTCTCATTGCGTATTTGATTGTACGTCAACAAAACAAACATAGAGGATAGGAATAATTTAACGCTTCGCTGTTGAATAATCAGCAGCGAAGCGTTAAGCCAGCGAAGCAATACCAGTATACAGATAAGAGGAATATCATGCAAGTGAAGCAAATTACGGCTTTCGGTAAGATCATCAGCAAACATCAAACACAATATCGCGTTGCTCATACGTTTAATCTGTTGCGCGACAATAGTACCATTGTCGAAAATACTGGTGTATATCGACAGTATGTTGTTGACGCGTTGGATCTTGAAACAGTAGTGAACATCAGCAATAAATTTGTGAAGCAGCTAGTGAAGTTTGGATATAAGCATCACCAAATACAAGTGTCGACAACATTTTCATCAGTGAAGCGTATCATCTATGAGAAGTATACTGCTACTAACTTCGTTGACAGCGAAAGCGTAGTGGCTGGCTACACTGATGTTTGGAATATGTATCGTGTTGGTGTTATGTACAATGGTACATATTTGCGCGATAGCTTAGAGTATGCTGCTAGCATCACCGAAGCGATAGCGCGCTACGAAAGCGTTGCGTATTGTAAGCCAGTAGATAATATCACTGTTGCATATATTGAAGCTGATACGTTTAAGTATATTGACAGCGACAATCAAAAGCATCTTATCAGCATCGTTAAATAGCATCATCACACAACACAACAGCAACAGCAGCCACGATATTGTGGCTGCTGTTGTTTTGCATTACGCTTCGATCTACGGCTTCGTATCAGCAAACACAACACAACATACCATATCGACAATACAGAAGCGTATACGGCTTCTCATACGCAACAACAGCGAAGCGCGCAACAGCCACGGCCGTATGAGCAACGCAACAGCAGCCGAAGCAACAGATCGAAGCGCGTACAATCCTCGTTGACAATCAGCAGCCGAAGCGTAGATTATGAGAAAACATCAGCATCATCAATACCAGCCAGCAAACTGCTTCGGCTACTTCGGCGCGCTTTCAGCGCGTATATCAGCCCTTACTACTCGGGCCTCGGTTTCGCGCGCGCAACGGCACAGCCGCCTACTACTCGGAGCTTGGTTTCGCGCGTATGGGTGAGGTTAGCTGGTTCGTAGCTCATTCGTAGCATCTACTACTCGGAGCTCGGTTTTGCGCCTGAGCTCGCTACTACTCGGGGTGCGATTCCGCGCGCACGTTCCCCCTACTACTCGGAGCTTGGTTTCGCGCGTGCGATAGGCGTGTCAAGCTAGCTCAAACAAGTTTTGAAATTGGTCAAAGATTGCCCTTGACATGTTTCTTCTTTTGTAATACACTTGTGTTGTCAGATAAATCATCTGCAATGGAGGACAGGATGGAAGAGTTAGACATTCGACAGTTGCTGTCAGAGCTGGGTGAGGTGGAATCAGAAATGAAAGCACTCACCGACCGTCGTGATTCAATTCGCACTACGTTAGGCGAAATCATGGCACAGCGTGACGGCGAAAAGCTGGTAGTGGACGGTCTTGGTACGGTAAGCATCACGAAGGATCGTACCAGTGTGAAGTACGATACCAAGGTGTTAGATGCGTTTGTAGCTCAATGCTTGAAGGACGGTGACATTCACACGGCGAAGGCGATTAGCGAGGCGCGGACCGAGTCAACATCAAAGGGATACCTTGTAGTCAAGAAAGAGTGGTAAGGCTGTGAAGAACAAAGGATGTTTGTGGGGAATTGGATTACTCGTATTTTTCGGTGTTATCGGGGCTGCGATGGATAGTGCTGACACGGCACTGATTGAGGCAACGCCATCAAAAATTGTAGCCACGGCCACGGCACAGCCAGAGCCAACAGCTACTTCAGAGTGCATGGCTGTAAGTTGGTCAAACGAGTATGCGATGGTGATGAATATGTGGACTGAGGTACACACACTGGATTCACTTGACGCACTGATTTACAAATATGACAACTTGGAGATGCCATATGGATGTGGCGAGGCAGATCGCATTCTTGACGGGATTGACACTGCCACTCGGCTGGGATTTGGTTCACATCGCACGGCATTGATGAAGGGCATGGGTGCAGGCGACGTATATTTCAGCGAGGCCCAAGTACACTATCAGGAAGCTACGACATTGTTTGAGGAATGGAAAGGATACTTCGGTGAGTAATCGACTACAGAACTATGTGACCGTCGCCGAGCGTGTGTTTGATGCACAGCAGGACATCGTCAAGATTGAGGTCAGCGCACCAGTTATGCTGACCACAGCAATGGGATACATCCAAGCCACGGTGTACATGAAGAATGACCGCCACGCCACTGGCACTGCCAGCTTTCGATTGGACATTGCAGGCAACAGCGCAAAGGCAACCAATCCCATTGAGGATTGTGAAACATCAGCGATTGGCCGTGCGTTGGCATTCCTCGGATACAGCAGCGACAAGCGACAGGGCTACTCTATCGCTAGTCGAGAGGAAGTAGAGGAAGCCCAGCGACGTGCTGAGCATGATTCCAGCAAGCCAGTGGATAAGCGCGCACAGTTTGAATCACGGATTGATAGTCTACTAAAGCTGGCTGCTGACAATCAGGTAGACCTAAAGCACACCTTACTGGATATGCCGATGGACGATCTTGATGATATTGAGTTGATTCAGCTCGGAAAGTACATCAAGGCAGAGCTGGATAAGAAGGGCGTAAAGGCATGATGAGCATGAAGATTGCAATGATTGGCGTGGTGTACACAGGGACGTTGCATGGCCACAGTGCCACGGTGTACATCTATCGCAACGATGTCGGACTGATTAACCACGTATTTGTGATGCCATCTAATGGACACAATCAGCGACTGTCACCGATGAATCGTAGCGCAGCTGATAGCGACATTCTCGGCACACTTGGAGCTGATGAGGTGGGAATCTTTACTCCCGTGACGTGGGAAACAAACTCATACAATTTGGATTACTAATGACAACAATCAGTGGCTGGGTGGTACACTGCCCAGCCACAAAGGAGATGATGATATGACTGAACAAGAAATGCGAAACGCCTTTATACTACTAGCCAATCACGCACAGCAGATGGCGGCGGTGTACAAGGCTCGGTCTGACCACATGAATCAGATGGCAGAGCATTTACATGACATGGAAGTATGGAGCTTAGGCATTGGTCGGCGCGGCTTGTCGCAGGACATGGAGCAACACATGCAACAGCGACTACGCTTTGAGTTTATCGTACATCAGCTGTATGTTGGCATGGAAAAGCTTGAAGCAATCAATATGAATGAGATTGCCATAGTCACAACGCTGGCAGATTCATTCATTACCGTGATGGATAACGTTTCAAAACACGGATTCCCAATGGAGAATACCGATGCTGTCTAGAATGATTTCATTTCGCATTGATAAGGCTATAGACGATAAGATGAATGACCTTGCCATACGGCTTGGAATGACGAAAGGACAAGTAATTCGGTATGCAATCGAACAACTCTACAACAGCATACATCATGGTCGCAACCAGCCTTCCCGAGGGTCTAGCGAAAAAAGTTCATAGCCGTGCAAAGGCTGAGATGCACAGTGTGTCGGATCATATTCGCAATGTGACGGCCAAGTGGATTGAGGCTGGGTGTCCAACGATTGAGGTACACATGGAACGGTTTCGTGTACCGATTGGCGCGTACTTCGTGCAAGCTGACTACAATCGACTAAAGGACAATGCACTGCGCCGACGATTGTCATTGGCTCACGCAGTTCGTATTGCAATGACGTGGTATCATCAGTAAACGATTGCGACGGGTAGAGGGGACTTACCCGTCGCAATTCCATTGTATCAAAGGGAGAGGTCGATATGCGAGTGTTTAGCTTTGGTGGTGGGGTGCAATCCACTGCTGCATTAGTGCTTTCGGCACAAAAGAAGCTGCCATACACAGACTTTGTTTTTGCAAATGTGGGAGAGGATAGCGAAAATCCAGCCACATTGAAGTACATTGAAGAAGTAGCCATACCATACGCTACTAGGCATGGCATAACCATTCATGAAGTCAAAAAGAATGGCATGACACTATACGAAGACATCACCAGCGAAAACAGCAATGTCAGCATTCCAGTACGCATGGGAAACTCGGGAATCCCAGCCCAAAGGAATTGCACGACGTGGTGGAAAGTGAAGGTGATTGAGCGTTGGGTGAAACAACATGCTGGTGCTACTAAGCAAAATCGTGTTGCTGTTGGTGTTGGTATTAGTGCCGATGAATCACATCGTATGCGAACTGATGACCCAAAGAAAGAGCCATTTGTCAAAAAAGAATATCCACTTGTTGATATGCTTTTGACGCGGTCAATGTGCAAGGAAATCATTGCCAGTGAAGGATTACCCGTTGCACCGAAATCATCGTGCTGGTTTTGCCCATATCTGCGACGCAGCGACTGGATACATATCAGACAAAAAACTCCCGACCTGTTTGATAAGGCTGTTGATCTTGAACAACACTTGAATCAAAAACGATTAGCAGCAGGCCGTGATAAGGTTTTCCTTACTACATGGTTATTGCCATTAGATAAAGCAGTAGACCAACCATCAATGGCGATGTTTGATGATAATGAATTAGACAACTGCGAATCTGGTTATTGCATGACGTAGGATAGCTATGTACACAAAATTGCCCAACAAGTTTGTGGAGCGACTTCCCGATTTGTCTGGGACAGAAGTCAAAATCATGCTGGTGATATATCGACAAACTATCGGATACCACCAGCGTGAAACCACTCTGTCACTGTCACATATCGCAAAGCTCACAGGGTCAAGTATCCGCCAAATCAGCACGGCTTTAGCACGGCTGCAGGCAGAGGGATTTATTCTGTCCAAAGCCACCACGGCACAGGGCACGGTCTATGCTATCCACGATGTCCCAGATGGATGTTGCAATGATGCGCCTATAGAAGAAATTGCTATAGAAAAAACTGCTATAGCAAAAACTGCTACAAAGGTATTGCAAAAATTGCCAACATATAAAGAAAGGAAAGAAAATACAATATCTAACGATATTGTACACAGCGAGAAACCTGCCAAGCCAAAGCGTCAACGCAAGCCGAAAGAGCCACAGCCAACCACTCCCACGGCGTTGACGATATTTAGGGAATATCATCGACTGCAAGTACCAATCGCGCTGAGAGAGAATGTACTGGCTACGGTGAGTGACTTGGACAAGTGGGAGGGTGTGTGCAAGGAGTGGATTGCACGGGGATACCGAAAAGGGAATGTAGCAGGATGCCTGCAAGTGTATCAGGAGGGATGGAAAGATGTCAGATCAAAACGAAACACACAACGAGGCGACATCCAACGGCAACAACGTGAGGAACGCATGGAATCGTATATTGCCGAGTACGAGCGAGAAATCACCGCTGCAGGAGCTGGGAATCATTCACGACGGGATGACAGGAAAGGAAGTGTTCGAGGCCAGCAAGGCGTATTGGGGGGAGTACTACCGCAATCGTCCAAAACGGAATCGGAGGATGGCTTACCGTTCTAAGCCACTAACATCGGGATGCAACTGTGATGGAGCTGGATGGTACTACCTAGACGTTGACCCAGCTGACTATCGGTATCGTGTCCTACAACGGTGTGAGGCGTGTAATTCATCTGGCACATCGTTTCGGTCGTCACTTCAAGCATTTCGAGATGACACGTTTGACACGTTTGACCTTGACCGACCGATGGCTGACTACCAAAGTGGCAAGACAACCATCACCGAGCGCTTCCAGCGTAGTGCCGTTCAGCGGGCTTTTAAGGCACTGAAAGAGGACAACCCGACTGATACTCTGTCTTACTATGTTTGGGGCAATGTAGGGTCTGGTAAGAGCCATCTAGCACGATCTTGGGCAATCCGTTATGCCGACATGGGATACAACGTGATGTATCGCATCATGCCAAACCTCGTAGACGAACTGAGAGCAGCCGTCAAGACAAACCAAGTGGATAGTCTTATTGACAAACTTGTGTATTGTGATATGCTAGTCATTGACGACATCGGCGCAGAAGAAGACCAAAGCGATTGGATACGTGGCAGGCTGTTTCGTATCGTGGATGGTAGGACAAACAAAAAGACCGTCTATACATCCAACCTTGACCCACAGGAATTGTACAACCGCATGGATGAGCGTCTGGCAGATCGCATCAATCAGTGTCAACGGCTTTGGCTTCCGTTGCAGTCGTATCGACAGGTGATTAGAGAGAGGGGGAAGTGATGGATATTACGATACAAGATCGTAACATGACACATGTTGTCAAAAGCAAGAACGTAGACATCTGGTTTTGGTCTGGTGCTTATGGAACTAAGCAGTACACTGTATGCTTGGCCAGAAGTCGCAATTCGTGGGGTGTAACCATCAACAATAGTGATGTCTGGGAATCCGAGATTTACGGTGATGACAAGAGGTTTTGTGATAGCAATTACTTCAATAACTTGCTGTATATTCTCATTGCCAAGCATTGGGGTGCGAGCCACATAGCATTGCACTCCCAGTTTGATAGAAGGTATTCCTATCTGTTTCCGCGTATTTCCAATTCACTCGGATACTTTTACGTGGATGAAGATCTTGAATTGATGAAAGTCATCGCACTGACAGAAGAGTTTGAGGACAAGTCGGGATGGCGGATTGTATTACACAGCCAGAATCAAAGTGGGTATTGGGATGACACCTACTATGTTTCTGATTTTTTTTACGGAGCGTTTCCAGACAACTGGCGTGATGTCCTAAAGCAGTCAAAGGTTGTGTTGTATGGCGATGATGACATGGAGGAATGTGCCCTGTGTGGCAAAAAAGAAGTTCCCATTGACATTCTCAAAACACGATTGAGTTTTTGCAAGAAGTGCTGGAACTTTGTGTCAGGCGAAATTGCAAAGAGAGTAGAGCAATGAAAGTACTATCACTATTCTCTGGAATTGGTGGATTTGACCTGGGATTTGAGCGTGCTGGCATGGAAGTGGTTGGCATGTGTGAGATTGACAAGCACGCACAAGGCGTACTGCAACGGCAATTCCCCAATGCAGTACTACACACAGATGTAAGAGAGGTACGGTATGAAAGAAAGTCAGTTGACCTTATTTGCGGAGGCTTCCCCTGCCAAGACATCAGCGTGGCTGGAAAGCGTGCAGGACTGGCTGGAGAGCGGTCAGGGCTATGGCACGAGTTCGCAAGAATTATTGACCACGCTGAGCCAGCATGGGTGGTCATCGAAAACGTTGCAGGTCTATTCTCTTCAGGACAAGGACGAGATCTTGCCGTCATTATTCAGTGGCTGGCAAACAGGGGGGTATGGTGTGGGCTGGCGCGTGCTTGACTCTCAAGGTTTCGGACTTGCCCAGCGAAGAAAACGTGTGTTTATTGTCGCAAGTTTTGGAACGCCAAGTGGATGCACGGTACTACTTGAGTCCGAAAGCAGCGCAAGGCATCATCAATCGAGCCGAAAAGCGCGGAAAGAAGATTCCAGAACCGCTGCTGAACGCTCTGAGGTCAATGTAGTATCTATCGGACTGCAAGACGTATCGCCAACATTGCGATCTGCACAAAAACAGTCGCTGATGAGTGGCAGTGGAAACATTAACGTGCCACTTGCCATTGCGTTAAATGGCAATGCAAAAATGTGGACTCCACTTGTTGAACAATCTCACACGCTATTTACCACTAGGGTAGAACAAGTGCTATGGGAAATGTGTCATACTGACAACCCCACACGCATTTGCCCAGACCAAGAAACATCGCCAACGCTCATATCACGAATGGGAACGGGTGGTAATAATGTGCCTATGGTTGGTGTGAGAAGGCTTACGCCAACTGAGTGCGAGCGATTGCAGGGATTTCCTGATGTGCAAAAAAGTTGTATAATTACCATATGGGAACATTATACAGACCAGCAAAAAAACTCTGTGATTGCGGAAATCCTAAGTCACAAGTTGCCAAAACATGCTTTGAATGCAGAAAGTCACAAGTTGACGGAATCTGCATTGTCTGCGGTGCAGAATTCTCTGCTAAAGCATCAAAAAGACAACAAACATGTAGTCGTGGATGTGCATATAAACTTAGAGCGGAACACTCTCGAAATACGCAGTCACGGAAAATCCCACTTGTCTGTGAATATTGCGGAAACACAAAATTTGTGTCACCTGCCTATAAAAACAGACGATTTTGTTCAAGCACTTGTGCTTATAACAACAATCGTGGGGAGCGAAATGCACAATGGAAAGGCGGTATCACGGCAGAACATGACGCATTCTATAGTTCAGCAGAATGGAAAGAATGTTGTCGTGTTATCTGGCAAAGAGATTATGGAACATGCAGAAGATGCGGTACTAAATATACCAATAATCAACCAGTCTATCAAGTCCATCACATCAGAAGCAGAAGTAAGTTTCCTGAGTTACGCACAAACATTGACAACCTTGTGTTGTTATGTGTCGCATGTCATAACTTTGTTCATTCCAAGCGTAACACTTCCTACGAGTTCATTATCCTTAAATCTCACGACCAGTAAAGGTTGGACCGCAGAACAGTCAGATACACAGCGATACAAGCAATTAGGCAATGCAGTATCTGTTCCAGTAGCAGAATGGATTGGACGACGTATTATGGAGGCGAATGATGGCACGCTATAAAACACGAACACATAAGACATGGACACCAGAGGAAGAGGTATTGCTCCGAGAGGCATGGGAGGGTACTACTCCCAGCATGGAAATCGCACGGCAGCTTGGTCGGACACACTACTCAATTCTTGTCAAGATGAATCGACTGTTTGGCAAGCGTGATGGTGCAATGCTGGAAACGCACTATAGCGTGGTAGACTTAGCGCGTGAGCTTGGTGTCAGTGTGTTTCACATTCACTCATACTTCAAGGCAGGACTGAGATCATACGAACGCGGAATGCGAAAGTACATCACCAAAACTGACCTTATTGAGTGGTTTGAGCAAGGACACTGGAATAGAAAGTTCAATCCAACCACCGAAGATATGAAGACCATTATCCTTGACGCACAGATGAAGCTGGCCAAGCAGACACAATACATCGGGTATCTGACCCGAACACAAATCATGGAGGCATTTGGGATTGGGTATCAGTCAGTGTCAAACTGGCTAAGCAGAGGATTTCCACAGCCAACGTATAATAGTCGCACGGCCTATTGGGATATAGATGAGGTTTCAATATGGGCAAAAAACAACGACAAGTTGCACCTGCTGAAGGACTACCTTTCACGGCATGGGGAATTGAACTCCCGTACCCCCCAAGCGTAAACCACAGCTATATGACGCTTGGAAATGGTCGACGTGTTCTGAAACCAGCAGCGCAACAGTATCGACATCTGGTATCAATCATTGCAGCAAATGGAGTGCAACGTTTTGGCGGTGTTCCCTGTCCGTTTAGTATATGGGTCACCGTGTACCCACCAGATCGCCGTAAGCGCGACCTTGATAACCTGTTGAAAGTGTTGCAAGATGCAATAACAGACGGACTACGCGTGGATGACTCTCACATCAACTCTGTCGCAATCCGTCGTGATGAACCGTTTCCCTCTGGCCGTGTAGAAGTGGTCTTTACTGAAGTCAGCCTAGAATGGTTTGTGCAACATAGTGAATCTGCTTCACATAGGATGGCTCGCTATTCCAGCGATCTTGGAAGTCTTCCCAATCCCTAGCACTCCCACGTAGACTACTTTTTTGCATCTGCGATATGGCTGGACTTAATCTCACAAATGATTTTGTGAATGAGTCCAGCCCGTCGTCAATGTAGACATATGCTGCTAGATGGGCCATGTGTGCTACGACTCCTGCTGAGTACGTGTCAAAGGCGTAGTTCCCGTTTAGTGCTGGATTGCGATTGACGGTAAATTGCTCTGTGGTAAAGTGATTGGTTTCCACAGCAGCCTGCGCTAATGGATACACATTACCAAACGTCGTAAAGTACCCACATGATGTGTACGCACTTGCTAGCTGATACCGAACTTCCAAATCCAAGTGCCGTGCATAGTTTGAAAACCATGACAACACTTGTTGCTCTGGAATAATTCTCCCTTGAATGATACGCATCCCCTCACTCCTTACGATACGGTGAATCGGTATTTTTTCTGCTTAATCATGCGAGCAAGCTCGTATGTAGCATCCCATAGTCCTGCTGGGTCAAGCACCAACTGATACCCATTGCGATCTATCTGCAAGCTAATGCGATTGATGAACTGAAACCCAGGTATGGATGTCAGTCCATATGGCTGATACAGTGGCGTAAAGTCTTGCACCGATAGATTTCGGTTCGGAACGACTTGTGTTGGTGGAACTTCTGCACCACCAGTGGTGTAGATTTTTGCACTTCCCAATGTCTTTACATAGTCAATCGTGCGATTGTTGATGGCTGATACTTGCAACTCAAACAAGTCATTGTGCGGTTGCACGCCCCATGCCAACACTTGCCCAGTTGACGTTCCAGCATTCAGCACATCCTCAATAATTTGCTGATAGGTGGTATATGCGTCCCATCGAGCAGTTGTGCCAATGACAATGCCTGTGGTGGACATTGACCCGATACCAAAGTAGTTGTTGTTTGTTAGTGCGCCGTTGAGCATTGAGATAATAAAGTTGCTACTATCGGCTGCTGTGCCTGCCGTACTGGCTGTAACCGTAACCCACGACAATGTTTGATAGTAGCCCACGGCGGAAATAGTTACTTGGCATTGTTGTGATGACTTCGTTTGAGCATTGGTGCGAGTTTGCACATTTGGCGCACCAAACATATTGAGCTGAGTAGTCAAAAAGGCAGCCTGTAACACTGCGCCACCCACAGCTGCTTTTGCTTGAATGGGCATGTACTTGTCACAGTATTGCTTAGCCACGTTGTCATCATATAGCGTGGCGGATGGGGTCTGAGCATTACTATTGAAGAATGCGTATCGACTGGCAAAGTTGTCTATACCAATAGATGTAACTGCGCTACCATAATCAACGTCTATTTTAGTGATGATGCCCGACCATATCTGTTGTGCGTACTGGTCGTACACACGAATATGACGAAGAAAGTAATCTAGGTAGTCACTAGCATTGACGGGGTCTACATCTAGCGTAATAGTACACGACTCACTACCTCCCATTGCAGTAATACTATGCTGGTAAGTAGTGATATTTCCTGTAATTTGCTCTAAGTTAGATCGCACAGGTACACTATAATCGCCACGATTTAGCACACTTACTGTGATGTTGTCTATCATTGCTACTCTCTTATGCTCTGATACAATGCACTAAATCGTGTAGTGAATGTCCAAGTTGCACCAGAAATGTTACTCATTGGCACAAATGAGCAATCCGCCTTCATGATAACAAGGAATCCATTGAAGTTGCCATTCATGTTTTTTACTCGTATGGTAGTGCCACGGATTTCCGCAGCCTCACTGTATGTGTACGATCCTCTATCTAAAGCAAATGTTTGCATTTGAAAAACACCAGCCTTCATACTTGGAAGTGGTTGTGCTGGATTATCTACACTATCATAGTATGATGCTACTCGATACGCAAAGTTTCCAGTTGTTTTAGATGTCCAGTCCGTAGCTGGAAATAATTGTATGTTGTTGTCTGACCTGAACATCCACATCTTTGTAAAGCTGTATGTTCGTGTTGATCCACGATTGAGATTTCGTAGTGTAAATGTCAGTGGAATACGGAAAACAGTATTGTAATCGGGAAATCCCGAAAAAATGTTTGCAATGTTAATAGGCGGAAGTTGAAACACACGCGCTGTTCCATTACTACTATTAACCTGTGTTCCCACCGCTCGCACGTAGGGAGTGCTGTATCCTTGAATGTTGACACGCACTTCCACTTCGTTGCTCTGCACATCGCCTACTAGAAGGATAGACAGTGGTGAGCGAATGTTCGTGGTGTCGGTAATTTGATACGAGTATGTTCCCGAAAAACTTGCCGTGCCACCAGCTGCCAGTGTGCCACTTTCGCTAATGGTTGATTCTGTAATAGTATCATCAACAGGAAATGACACTGCAACAGGCCCGAATGTCGTGCCATCACCGTGAGGATATGCTAAGTTTAAGTCAAAGTTGACCATTGACCCAATCAATTCTGGATATGTGTCAATATCAATGATTCCCCATTTATGTCGTGGAACGAACGGTGAGTGGTAATCAAATTGCGACGTTGATGATCCACTCGCATATGGACTGCGAGTGATTTTTACATTGAGGTATAGCGTAGGATATCCAGTAAACAGGCTGTCACGTCCCAAGTACGTGGGTGCTTCTTGGATGATTGCTGACTGAACAAACCACTCACTGTATTGCGTCTGGCCTTTACGCTTGATTTTCAAAATCTGAAATCCAGCATATTCCTGCATAGATAATGCACGACGCAGTTTGGCTGCTACTTCAACACAGGCATTCATGGTAGATCCAACAATCGCAATGTTGATGTTATCTTCCTGCACCTCTGCGCCACGTTGCACTAGTTCTTGCGTCAGCGTAAAAGGTGCGCCACCAGAGTATACATCAATAAACTGTGTAGAAAGTGGTGTATATCCAGAACCATCAGCCTCAGCAAGGGATACGATTGGTGTAGTGTCGGGATATGCAAGATCACCACCCACGACACCGTGTCCTGTGGTGTTGTTTAAGTGTATCGGCTTGTAGTATGTACCCCAAGAAGAAAACATCTTAAACTCCGTTCTGTGCGATTTGCTTCTGCAATACATCAAGCACGATTGTCCGAATCTGGTTCGGGTCTACCTGTGATTGTACACTAATACTGATACCACCAACATTAACGGTGGTTTGTTTTACATCAATCGACCCACCTGGGGGTGCGCTAATCTGACCCATGCCAAGACCATTAAACATGGCTAGTTGCTCGGGTGTAAGAATGTTTGACTCATTGCGAACTCGTGCCAGTGCGTCTGCAAGCAAGTTTAGACTTCCACGCATGGCATCAACACGGTCAACATAGACCCCCGACAAGTCAGTGATTGACGTTTTGGCAATCTCAAGACCGTCAATGATAGCCTGTCGTTGATTTTCATCAACGTTGGTTAGCTTCATGACACTATCAATCGCATCATCAATGATTTGCTTGCGGTCTGCTCGCTCAGCCTCACGTTCATCACGGATAGCAGCCTCTGCAAGTCCAACCCGTGTGCCGTAGTATTCCTCAAGGAACTTAAGCGAATCCTCATACACTTGCTTGGCACGATTTTGTGCTTCGGGGTCACCCTCCAAACGAACAAGGGTATCGTGATAGTCGTAATACAGTTTTTCTGAATCACCAATCTTTTCAGTTTGGATTTTTAGATATTCCTGTGCAAACTTCCCTTGTCCGTTAAGCGCAAACTCATTGGCTTTCGCAACAGCCTCGTTGATTTGCAACTGGCTATACGCTTCAATGTTTTCTCGAGCCAGCAAGCGTTGGCGATCCTCGGGCTTAAGTCGACTATTCTTCCCCTCAATAAGGTCAAGGTCGTTTGCACGCATGTCAAATGCACGCTTCTGCTGAAGCAGTGTCGCCTCAGCATAGTACGACTGCAACTCACGAATGCGCTTACGATAAATGTCCTTGTCAAAGTCCACCAGACGTTTCATGGTGTCCTCGTAAATCTCATTGAGGCGTTCGGTTTCATCTGCAAGATTACCAGTGGCAACAGCAGTAGCCTGCACTTCTTCAACAGGCCATTCAATCCCAAACAAGTTTGCTGCGGTTTCCTTGAATAAACCGCCATCCCCCTCAAGCTCCTTGTTTGTTTGCAAGGTTTTCAGCAAACGTGATGCTTCTTGTCGAGTGATATTCAAAACTCGAGCAGTAATCAATGTGGCAGCATTGAAGTCTGTTTTTGCCTTAATCAGTGCAGCTTCCAAAATCAAGTTACGACGTGAAGTTTGATTTTGCTGATTCAGTTGTGAAACCAAATCACCGATTGATTCCCCTAAACCATTTGTCACCAAAGCCGTCTGCATAATGACATCATTAGCACGCATCTGCACCTGAGTCATTTCACCGACGATAGAAGTGTACTTCTGCACACCATATTGCGCTTTTTCTAACTCCTTAACGCGATATGGATCGTTAATAAGTCCAAGTTGAATCCAACTGTCAAAAATCTCTCGATTGGCTTCACGAAAAGCAAACTTCATATCGCTTGCTTCGTATATCATCAATGGTATTTTTGAAGTAAATGCGCCCACCGGCCCTAAAATAATTGTGTTAAGTGAATTAGCAAACTTCCCTGCCGAAGTTTCCATTGAGTTATAGCCATATAAGCTTTGAGCAACAAACTTGGCCAACTCGTCAGTAGCACCAGAAAACGCTCCTGCAATGCCCTGACCAGTAGTTTCGGTCGCAAATGAAGTTACCGCATTAAATCTATCATACGCAGCCGCGGTGGTATCCAACTGCTTGGCAAGTACTTCGGCGGTAACACCCTGAGTCGCAAGAAGTGCGGTTAGTCCTGCAAGTTGCCCTTTTGCATCACCAGCAGCGTTGGCAAGCATGTTGACTTCATCCGACGGCAATTCAAAACGTCGACGTAGCGACATAGGGTCGCCAGACATCAATTCCTGAATAGCAATAGTCGCACCCTCAATGCCTTGCACGGGATCGCGCATTGAAAGTAATTGCACAGCACTATTCAATTCTTCAACTGAAACACCAGCAGAAATTGAAATCTGTTGCAGTTTCAGTATGCCTTCAATAGACTCAGCAAATGACCCGCCAAACAATACTTGATTTTTTGCAGCCACCGCAATGGCTTGCGAGTATCGTTCAGCTGCGCTTGTGCCAAGCAGCAGTCCTTTTGTTTGAGAAACGCCCATCAGCAATGACTGCGCTTTGGTAAGGCGGTTGCCTTTTTCAATAAGCGCATACAAACTTTCAAATGCCATTCTGACTGTGCCAATAGCAAACGTTAGTGAGTTGAACACATGTAGTGTTTTCTCAAACGTTTGCCATGCACTAAGTGGCTTTGCTGCCTTAGCTGTAGCTGCGGTTGTTCCACCACCTGTGCCAGTACCTGCACCAGTACCAGTACCCGTACCAGTTGCACCTTGAGGAACGTTAATTGTCATTTTGGCATTGAACGCTCCCATTGCATGAAGCTTTTGCATTGAAGTCGCAATACCTTTAAGGTTGCGATTAACATGCCCAGCAGCGATGGAAAGTTTGTGCATTGAGTTTGCCAGCGGAGTAACAGACATCCTGCTCAATGACTGAAATGGGGTAACTATGCCTTTTGGCATGGTTATTTTACTAAGTGCCGTTAGTGATGTGCCAAGTTGCTTAATTGCCGTTGATACTGCATTAAGCTTAGCAACATTAAGACTTTTACTGGTAAGTGTTTGCAGTCCCGTTGCAACATTGGTAATGTTTGCTTGGAACTTTGTCATGTTGGCCGTTGAAGCAAATGACTTATTGAGTTTACTGATAACAGTAGTCGCTTTACCAGCAGCATTGTAGGTCTTGTCCAAATCTTTGGTGATCTGGGTAAGTGTTTTGGACAGCTGGTTATCGGCAGTAAATACTACATGAAAACGCTCGTTTGTCATTTCCGAAACTCTCTAACTTCTGCTTCAACAGCCATACACGTCAGTAGTGGTGCGATGTTTTCCCACGGCTCAGCCAATAGCGCACTAGGGAGTACATGAAACTCTCGACAGAGCCGTAGGACTAACAACTCAAAGGGCATTGCTTCAGTTCCTGTGTGAAGGTGCGCCATCAAACGGAACTTTAGGCTTTTCCCTCTTCAACTGCGTCATCTTCAATCTGGTAAAACTGCTTGTATACTTCCTCAAACAGTTTTTCAAATTGGTCAAGGGGAATGTTCATCACACCCCCCTCAACAACATGGTCAAGCCAGTCCAGAACCTCTGCATCGGTTACCCCCCCAGAGCGCATCTGCGACATGAACTTCATATCTTTGAGTGTCAACTCACTACGCTTTAACTTGTAGACGAACTGATTGGCTTTAGTCATTACGTGCCACTCCCACCACTAGTATTTCCTGCGGTTGTCTTCTGAACATACGGCGTGCGAATACGGAACATTCCCATGATAGGGCCAGGTGCAGCTGCGTCCACTGCTGGATATCGGAACATGGTGACAAACGCAGGTGATCCCGTAATCGGCGTGCGATACATGGGAGATGATGCGTCGTTTCCACCCGTTGGAATCCAGCGTGCGTAAATCAAACCACCCGTTGACGCGCTCTCAAAGATTGCACGGGCAAGCTCGTATGCCTCGGTGGCAGTTGCGCTATACACAATGTTGAACTCAAGGTCGATTGGCTGTCGCTTGCCAGTGGCAATGATAGCCGTATCACCATCAAGGGTGTATGCCTCGTTGGCGTTGCGCTCTTGGTCAGTGCTTTGGACGCTCTGCGAGCTTCCAGAAATGTCTGTCCACGTCGCCAAATCAGCACTAATCTGAATCTTAGCAATTACGCCAGATACGGTCGTTGATGTTTGTGCCATCGGTTTCTCCTAGTTGTTTTCATCTATCGTGACAATCGCCACAACAGCATCATATCGGCGGTCTGACGATGCAGGCCACTCTACAAGGGATGATTCCATTTGCACGTCTGTAACCACATACTTGTTAGTAGCGACATCTCGCAATCCTGACAGGTATTCCCCCATGTAGTCGTACACGTCAAAGCTAATATCCGACACACCAATACCAGCTCCCACTGCGCGAATCAAACACACGTCAAAAAGCTTCCATTGTGCTTGGTACGCAGGGCCACTGAATGTTGTGCGAACTAGACGATTTGCTGCCATGCCAGCACCACGGTGAGAGATAAAACGATACGGCAGTACTGCCGAAACCACATCATCCCGTAGCGTTGTACTGTATTGCGCGGTAATGCCATTGACGGACATGTTCGCAAGACTTTGAATAATATCAGAAATCTGACTCATATCACCAACCTCGTATATGGAGCAAGATACGCTTGCACGTCTTTTGGAATAGCGTTAGGCATAATGATTCCATCACTGGTAAGCACGGTGCGATCTAGGTCAGCACTTGTATCCTTTTGTTTATACAAGTACTGAGCCATCCGCTTTGTTGCAAAAGAGATTGAGGTCGGACACGTTACCGAGTACGCCCATCGTCCTGTAATTGCAATTGCAGCGTCTGGACTGTCGTTCCATGTCCACACTACATCACTATCAAGCTTTAGTCGGATGGCAAAGATTGGTCTTTCATCCTCAATCGCATTGATAGGAAGTGTCACATACTCACTTGATGCAACCGTTGTCCCGTCACCATTCACGATTGACGTGATTTGTGCAAGATCGTACTTGCCAAGCCACAGCACTCGTTGGTCGTAGTAGTCAAAATACTGATAGTACTCAATCTGCATCGCATTAGCATACTCACGATACCGCACTGCATCAAAGCGTCGCACCGTATCCGTTGATGCCTCAAAGGTACGGTCGCAGTACTTATCAATGATGTCTGTAGCCTCATCAATAAGCTCTTGAATTAGCACATCGTCAGTAGTGACGTTGCTGGGTATTTTCAAAATACGCTTTACTGCCTCTAGCGTCGTGTATGCCATTAGATAGTTTCCTCTCGATGCAAGTTGTGTGCCGTATAGTCTGGCCACAAAATCCTGCGAGTTGATGTTTGAACCATGTGACCACACAACACTCCGAAGTGAGCAAACTGACCAAACCCATGCTTTTGGCAATCAAGACTAAAATACCAGTCATTTGATGCGTTGCCACGTTTCTCAAACTTCAAGGTTTCCAGTACATGACGGCGAATCATGGTAAACCCAAGACCAACACCAGCCACTTCTTTGACCCATCCGTTTCGAGCCAGTTGATACACCTCGGGAGTGTTATGGTCTGTCAGCGCAAGACCTTCATCTTCTTCCACTGTGACAAATGCGTTCCAACGATAGTTGGGCTTTTGCCTGAGGCAGTAGACCCCCATTGCCACATCCACATTGAGATCTGCCAATGCCGATATACCATGCTCTGGAATAATGATGTCATCTTCTACGCTAACAAACGCATCACAATCGGTAGTGAGGAAGTGCTGTCGCGCTAGCTCATAGTTTAACGTCACGTTTTCATAGCCGTTCTTGTTTGGCTGATTGTGTTGATACTCAACGTACATGTGGTTTTTGCCCCATGCCTGTCTAGCACTCCACAACGCTACATGCGTCCGACCAATCGTCCGTAGACGTGGCATAAACATAAACAGTTTCACAGCACTTCCCCTCTTATACGCTTACGCTACAATTTCAGCTACCGATGCAAGATCGTAGTCGCTACTTGGCTCGTATCGTGCAACACCAGCCAGTGCTACTACACCAAAGATTGCCGCGCCACTTGGAGTGGCTTCCATGCGAATGTATCGCACGTCCTGAGCAGCGCACTCTTCGGCAGTGACTTCAATGATGCCCTGCGTGTTGTTGTCCACGCTGCCACTGAACGTCCCAGCCGAAAAGGTCTTACCAGTCAACGTAGTCCCAAACGTGCTATTGTCATTTCCACCAGTAACGGTAATGGTCAGCGTGTTTGCGCCGATTGCACCAGCAGCCACTACGAACATGACACGGCGGAAAAGGCGCATGTCAATGCCGTCGCTGTTCTGTGCGGTGCTGTGTGATGCAGGGTCAATCGTGGCGATAATTGCCAGACTCTGCGACAGTCGTTCCGTGTAATGTGCCATCAGTCTACTCCTAGCTCAACTTGATAAACGGCGAAACCTGATACGAACCATCGGCAAGGGTGATCTTGTCGTTCAATGCAGGCTGACCATCAAGACGGCTGGTCATACGCATCGTCATCTGGTCGGTCAAGAACGCAGGTGCATCGCTAGTGCTGATGGTGGTATCTTGGCGATCCATGATGTAGTAGGCATTGCGGTCTACCAACAACACATCACCAGCAGTGCCAAGCACTGGCAACTTCTCGGTGAACAGGACAGTGTGTCCAAGCAACTGCGTTGCAGGGCGGCCTTGCAAGTCACGGAGGAAGGTGACAAAGTTGCCACTCTCAGCCATGCTATACAGCTTTGGCATGACGCTTTGGTGCATGATGAATACAGCTCGACCAAGCGCGCTAGCAGGCATACGGGCAATCATGTTCTTGGCATCGGTCAACGTGAAGTCCGTTGCCGTGCTGCGAGTGACTGAGTACGTGGCAGGCGCATTGAGAATGCCAAGCGGCTTACCTACGCCGTTGCCATTGAGGAAGTTGTAGTCCTCAAACCAAGCTTTGGCTTGACCAAACTGACGAATCAACATACCCGACAATGCAGGCGCATCGGCAAGCAACTCACTCGTTACCTGAATATATGCAGCCAACTTGTGAGCGCGAAGGTCAATTTGGTCAAACTTGACCTGCGTTGACTGGATGTTTCCAGCCTCAGCCGTCCAAAACAGCTTGACACCAGCCAACATCGCCGACGAACCGTCGGGAGCAATGGTTTGGTCATAGCGTGGTGCTTTGAACTCTGGGCTGTTGACAGACATCACCATTGCACCTGGGCGAATCATGCCAGCTTCAATAGCAAAGCCTTCAATCATACCGCCGTACTCGGGGGGAATAAGATACCCACCACTGGTTGCAGAGTTTTCCACTTGCGCTTTTACGCCATACACGCCATTCAATCGCTTGTCGTCACGACGAATAACGGCTGCCACATAATCGGCAAAGTTCTTCACTTCCTTGTCGGCCGTGCCACCATCGGGAGTGACTACGCCGTGCTTGGCAACGATTGGGTCATTCAACAAGGTCTGAATGACATCAGCCTTAATTGAAGCACTTACTTCCGAAGCCAATTCCTTCATGTCTACAGTTACAGTATCTGCCATGTCATTACCTTACTTCTTCAAAAGAATTACGAGTGGCCGTCGTGGTGACTCAGACGATTCCTCATCTGCTTTAGCCTCCACCTTTGGCGTTGTATGAACA
>OGWF01000030.1_pt1 | contig 23338 bp, 48 predicted proteins | sample 1575951 | NCBI WGS metagenome assembly OGWF01 (sample SAMN07581523, study PRJEB24739) | freshwater metagenome | place: Singapore | collected 2015-01
TGTCGACTCTTTCGACCGACAGCGAAGATACCGTTTTCAAGGATTATAAGGTTCGTGTAACCACACAGCCTGCTAATACTTCCGGTAACACCACTGCAAGTGAAACTAAGACGTTCACGGTTGCTGGTGCTACAACCCCAGCCGGTGGTACCCTAGCTTACCTGTGGTACTACTCAACCGATAACGGTTCGACATACGCTACAACAGCTGCAGTATCCGGCTTTAGCAACCAGACAACAGCAACTCTCAGCGTCAACACCGCAGTCGTTACGTCGAACGTTCTTGTTAAGGCCGTCCTGTCGTCCGGTGGTGGTACAGCCAACTCGGCCGCTGCTAAGCTGACAGTTACTGCGTAATAGGTGATTAATGTCTAATCGTGCTAAGAAGATTACTGAATTCACCTCTATTGGCACGGCTAATACGTCGATTGTTAGCGGAGATCTCTTCATTGTTGAGGACATCTCCGCTAACTCGACAAAATCTGCTACGCTAGCCACTCTCAGAAAAGCAATCGTACAAGGTCCGTACGCTAATGATAGTGCGGCCAATACTGCGGGTGTGCAGTTAGGGCAGTTATATTATACCGCTACCGGGGACGTAAAAGTTAGACTCACATAATATGTTTAATGATAATATTGATGATAGTAGTTTTATTATGTTCGCCGCAAGGTATTATGACAATCCCCAATGTCATGATATAGAAGAATTCTACGACGATATTAAACGATTTAAATATTTAAAACGGTTGTTTAGTAAGTACGAGGATACAGGCGAACTAAAAGAACGATTGATACTCAATCATCTCACTATATTATACAATGTTTTTGGTGTAGCGACGACTAAAATGTTATTTTATAAGCTAGATGGCTATTATCCATATTTAAAGCCATTTGTAGTTCTTCTAGGTTACATGCCCGATAAAATTAACTTGGGCGACAAAATAGTATACAGTAGTGATATCCATATGGATCAGCACATAATAAACACACTGAGGAAAATCTAATGGCTAAAGATCCAAAAGAGTATGGTTTCGAAGGCGAGATGGCCATGTCTCAGCTCAAGGGCATCGTACAACACGCTCAGAAGCTCCACGACATGATGAAGCCAGACACCGATCTTCCTGAGTGGGTACAGTCTAAGATCACTCTGGCATACGATTACATCCAAACAGCAACAGATTATATGTCAACCGAAATGAACGAAGAAGCCACTGCTAATGCTGTTGGGGGTGGGAACATTGCCGGTACTGGTGTAGGACCTCAGGGTGAACCTCCCGTACGACCTAAGGCTATGGCTCGCTACAAGCGTAAGAACGCTGCAGAGGCTCCTAAAGCAGGCCGCAAGACATTTACTATGTTCATGAAGGGCAAATAAGATGCTAGGCATGATCCCCTTTCCCGTTAAAATTATGGCAGTTGTATTTCTCCTAGCAGGTGCTGTAGGTTTTGGTTACATGAAGGGGATTGCCGCAGGTGACCGCGCAATGCTTGAATATAAAGCGAATGCGGAAAAGCAAATCTCCGAGCTCAAAGAACAGAATACTGAAATATCTAACCAGGTAACGACAGAATTCGTAGACCGGACTAATACTATTCGAGAACGAGAAGTAATCTACAGAGATGCTGCCAATAAAATGGAGCCACAGCACGATCTGTCTAATGGTTGGATTCATCTACACGATGCGGCGGCTAGACTAGCCAATCCCGATATGCAACTTGCCTCTGATATGTCTCCCTCTGGTGTTATGGACAATACTGCCCTTGCGGTTGTTATGTCTAACTATGCGGTATGCAAGCAGAACGCGGAGCAACTAACTTCTCTACAAAAGTGGATTCGGGAAAATCAAGCTGCCGTGGAAGCAGCTAACGCAAAGAATCCCAAGGAGGACAAATAATGAACAAGCTCGTTCTACTAGCTCCCCTATTTCTTTTAGCAGCATGCGGCCCTAAGATTAAATTAGTACCTACTGCTTACATGCCAACACCGCCCGATATTCTCATGAAAGATCCTAAAGAGCTAAATACAATTAAGCAACCTGAACAAGAGCAGGATCCTAAATGAAGAGATTCTCAGAGTTTATACTAGAAGAAGATGAAGGCGACGATGACAATGGCAAGCGTGCGCTTATTAGTGTCATTAATTCGAACTTCCAGCGACTAATTAACCAGCCTGATGCTGGTGATAATAGAGGGTTGCTAATTCTTATAGCCGCCCTGGGTGTTTTGAACTCAAGCGATGATCCTCAATCTCTTGCAACTGCCAAAAGACTTACAACACTTGCATTGAGTAAGAAAGCGAAGAAGAAGGAAAAATAGTTATGTTTAGATCAATTTGGAATGCATTTAAGGAAGTGTTTACAGCACCTACAATACGAGCTCAGTTTGAAGAGCTCCTGCTACAAGAAGATATTTCCCAGAACGAGGCTGTTGAGCGTGAGGCTGCTAGGCTCCGTGAAGAGGCTGAGCAAGCAAAGAGGGATGAGGAAGCCAAGAAGCAAGCCAAGGCTAAGGCACTAGCGGAACAAATGGCCGCTCGTGAGGCAGCTATAAAGGCAGCTGAGGTAAAGGCGATCGAGGAAGAAGCCAAAAAGGTCCTACCCGAGCCAGTCACCAATACTCAGATCACAGACGCTGTCACTCAAGCTGCTCCGGAAGTAAAGCCTAAGCGTGCCCGCACCACTAAGGGAACACTCGTCGCAGACAATCCAACTACCCCTGACATTAACGAAGCATGGGTTGGTGGTAAGGCTCCTGCCAAGACTGCAAAGAAGACAAAGGCTTCTAAAAAGAAGAGAAAGCTAAATAAGCCAGCGTAACGTTTGATTAATCCTTCATTATGACATCTTAAAAGGAAGTAATGATGGGTTCGGTCAAAAATTATCTGTCTCAGGTACTGCAAGACGGTAGTGGTTCTTATTCGTCTAAGAGACTTATCACATTATTAGCTACCGTTCTTGTAGCTGGCGGTTATATCGCTAACATGTTCTGGGGATATACAGTCGAACAATTTATGTTCGAGTCTATGATGTATATCGTTATAGCTGGACTTGGTATTACAGGCGCCGAAAAGTTTGCTCCAAAGGCTCCTGTTAACTAATGGTTCAGAGTAATTCCCCTGATATAACACAACTTGTAGAGAATGTCAACCATCTCCAGAAGGATATGGCTCAAGTAGGTGTGTTAGTTGATAGACTAGATGTTACTATTGAAAAGCTGACAGAGGTATCTTCCACAGTATCTCAGCTATTGGCTGTGCAGGGTAACCGCCTGGAATTTCAAGAAAAAGTACAAGAGAAGTTACAAGAGTTGGTTGAAAAGCGAAGACAAGAAACCGAGAACTACGTGAAAGATCTCTATACAAAAATTGATACAGTAGAAAGAGAGCTTGAGTCTGACATGGAACAGAACAAGGACAAAGTCCTCGCTAAAATAGAACAACTACGATCCGAAGGCCACGAACAACATAAAGAGATGGAAAAACGTCTCTCTCGTCTAGAGAAGTGGATGTGGACTGTTGTCGGTGGTGGTGTTGTAATCGGCTTTATTATATCTCGTATACCATGGGCAACAATTTTCGGTTGACCTAATCCTATAATCCTGTATCATGGGAAATGTCCCCACAAACTATAGGATTACCTATGTCACATCAGTGGCTCGAATCTAAGTACATATCTCTACTCTCTAACAGACTGCGTAACTTCAAACGTAAGGGTAACGATCAGTGGAACTTTTCGTGCCCGGTCTGCGGAGACTCCAAGACAAATAAGCACAAAGCACGTGGCTATGTTTACCCTAGTAAAGGTAAGCTAGTATACCACTGCCATAACTGTAACGTAACTATGGCAGCTCCTAAGTTCGTTAAGTATGTCGACCCTATTCTCTATGATGAGTTTATCAGGGAGAAGGTTGCTATCGATCCCATAGAGAAGCCTAAGAACGAGATTACAGAATTCGTTGAGAAGATGCAGCCTCCTAAGTTTGTCAAGGACGGCCCTCTCAAGGGATTGAAGAAAGTATCTGCTCTATCTCAGGAGCATCCCGTTAAGATCTACGTACAGAGGCGGATGATCCCACCCAACCAGCATTACAAGCTGTATATTGTAAAGTACTTCAAGAAGTGGGTCAACACGTTTATGCCAGGCAAGTTCGAGTCTGAGGACAACGACGAACCTAGGCTGATCATTCCGTTTCTGGACCAGGATAAGAATCTGTTTGGCTTCCAGGGTAGATCGTTACTTAAGAGCTCTAAGATCCGTTACATCACGATCATTACCGATAAGGAAAAGCCTAAGCTGTTCGGCCTGGATGCGTTCGACCCGTCTAAGCCTGCATATGTCGTAGAAGGCCCGATCGACTCAATGTTCCTTCCTAATGGTCTGGCATCAGCTGGTGGGGATATTATTACAGATCTTCCCCGGGTCAGTGAGAATAAAGACCAATTCACGATCGTCTATGATAATGAGCCGCGCAATAAAGACATTGTGAGAAACATAGAAAAAGCAATTGACAATGGGTACAAAGTATGTCTATGGCCGGATTCCGTGAAACAAAAAGACATAAATGATATGGTACTAGCAGGACAATCTCCGGCTAAAATAGTTGACATTATTAACAATAATACATATAAGGGCTTAGAGGCTAAGCTCGAGTTGGCTACGTGGAAGAAGGTATAGTATGCATACTACAGAAATGATTCGTAGGTTTCCTGAAGCTCCTGAACATCCTATTTTGTTTGTCGTATACAACGATGACATGGTTGCTGGAACCAAGACCCTTATAGATATTATTCATGGTAGCGATTATTGTGATAGGTATTGCACGGTTGTTTCCCTAAATACAAAGGTTGACGACCATTCAACGTATGATGTGTATATCGATCCGACTGTATACACGTATATGCATTCATGGAATAACTGATGTGGAAAAAGCTACTATGTAGATTCGGCTGGCACGACTGGACTCCTTGGGATGCTCCTAGGTGGTTAGAGAACGGAGTTGCAGTACAGTATCGTAAATGCAACATATGTAACAAACAGCAGAGGCACATTCTATAATGAAGGTTATTATTGCCGGAACTCGTGTAGTTAAGGATTACAGTCTTGTAGTGCAAGCTGTAGAAAGATCTGGTTATACCATTACTGAGGTTGTTTCCGGATGTGCTACGGGCGTCGATCAGCTAGGGGAACAGTGGGCACGTGCCAACGGTATTCCTATTAAAGAGATGCCAGCTAAGTGGGATCGCTATGGTAATTCAGCCGGACCGATGCGTAATAGGGAAATGGCTGAATATGCTGACGCTGCTATTGTTATATGGGATGGTAAGTCACGCGGAACACGCAACATGATTGAAAACATGATTCGCAGAAAGAAACCATATTACATTGCGATGACGTCCGCCACGTTAGAGGATTTCATTTAATGGATATTAACGATAAACTAATCTCTGACTTAGGGTTAGAGTATAAAAAGAACCCAATTATAGCTGTCAGAATCTTTAGGACTGACGGCCAGTGGCTTGTAGAGTTTAAGAAGAAACCGCTTGTCTTTTGGAAGTTTTGGGACTACTTTTGGTGGTACAATGATGGCAAGTATGTGTCTTATAATGATGCTAAGACACGGGCTGCTAAACTGTCGTCCCAGGGATATTATCTGACGACTAAGTACATTCGTGATGAATATGTTGTAACTCCCTTTGAGGAATAATTATGGTTGATGGTATTGAATTGGATCGTCGAGCCAGGGAGATCGCCAAGATGATTGACGACTGCCCGGTCGATGATTTTGATAGTATGCGGACTCTACTGGCGATGGCAGAGGAAGTTCGACTTGACTTTGTAGAATGGGTAGAGGAAAATAGTAATGTCTAAACACCAAGAAGCAATGGCATGGTTGAATATTAGGTTTTGTCTAACTCAGGATAAATCAGAAGAAAAAATAATAAACTATATTCAACAAATGCTTAAGCAATATGAAGATTTGAGGAATTCGTAATGCCTGAAGAATATTTTGATCTAGTTACATTGCATTGGTCAGACGAGACTATTCTAGACGGCCGCTTGGCAGGTGGTAAGACTATTAAGCAGGTGCTTACAAATAAGCAGCTAAGCGAGATTTATAGCCTGCAATCCGCCCATGACATTGAAATGCAGCGTCTGTTGAGGAGTTTTGTTAGTGAGTGAAGACGAAAAGAAGATGTTGTTCTGCATTGAAGGCCTTCGTAATAGAGATAAGAAATATCTTGAACAAAATCCAGATGCCGCTCCTTTAGCGGAATGGTTACTCAAACACTTCTTTGACCACTTAGGTGAAGATTATACATTTCTATACGATGCATGTAAGGATCGGACTGGAGTAGTAATATGAAGATTGTTAATAATACCAACAAAGAGGTGGTCGTTCGCTGGAAGAATCCAGACCCAGATAATAGAGCTAACATCACACTAGTAAAATTATTTCCACACGATCATGAAAAGGACAGTGAGGTAGTACTACCAGAAAACATTGTGGAAGATACAGTTTATATTCAGTATGTAGAGGATAACAAGAGTGAGTGATGTATTACTCGGACAGTACGATCTTATCAAGGCGAAGATCTCTAGCTTAAAAGCAGAAGATATAATGAATGATCCTCAAAAGTTGGAGCTGCTTAAGAAACTGGAGGATACTGTCGAAGAGTTGAGTAGGTTGTATTCAATAACCGATGAAGAGTGGCAAAAAGAGCATGACCGGAGTAAATATTAATGAGTGAAGTTAATTTGATCGGCATTACTAAGCCGAGTGCATATACAGAATGTAGTACCGCTAATGAACTCGTTGCCTGGGCGGCTAGAGTTTCTAATCCTTCTAATCAAAACAATACTGCAACTGCTCCTAAGCTCGTTCAGTACCTTATCAAGAACCAGCATTGGTCACCTTTGGAGATTGTTCATGTCTCAATGGAAATCCGAACCACCCGCGACATCGCCCGCCAAATTCTTAGACATCGTTCTTTCTCGTTCCAAGAATACTCTCAGCGTTACGCCGACCCAACGAAGGATCTTGGCTTTGTTAGACGAGAAGCAAGACTTCAAGATAAAAAGAATCGTCAGAACTCCATCGAGATCGGCCCGGACGAGAATCGGCTAGCCGAAGAGTGGAATATTATGCAGCAGTCCGTAATCAATGCTGCTAAGATGGCTTATCAGTGGGCTTCTGAGCGTGGTATTGCTAAGGAGCAAGCACGTGCTGTACTTCCGGAAGGTTGCATGGAATCGACCGTCATCATGGCTGGTTCGCTGCGTTCCTGGGTCCACTATATTGAGTTGAGGACTGAGAACGGAACTCAAAAAGAGCATCGTGTAGTGGCTAGCAAATGTAAGACTATTATCGCACAACACTTCCCCGACGTGGCAATCGCACTAGGGTGGGACGGAGAGACTAATTAATGAATCCAGTTAATGTAGCAACCAAGTATGTAGAGCTAGGCCGCCAAAACGGAAAGACAAAAGCTCTTGTAATGTCCCTACCAGATGAGAAATGTGCTATTTTAACTATTGCTAATGATAATCACGATTATATTAGAACCATGATCCGAGACCTGCGCCCGGACTATAATCTCGATAATGTACTATTTCTAGAATACTCGCCAGGATCTGGCTGGCGGGATAAGCTACTTTTCAGAGACATGCATGTGTTTCTGGATAATTCGGTGCTAGATCATAATGCAATACATCTTACAAAAGCAATTAACGATGTATATGGTAAGACCAACACAAAGTAACGTATAGTGAATACAAAAAAATATATTACAACAGTGGAGTTGTCTCCAGACGGTGATGCATATATACTCCTGCCACCCGAGCTTATTGCCAAACATGGTTGGGATGAACATACGCTACTTTGTTGGCGCATCAATGACGATAAAACCATTACGTTAACAAATACTCCACACGAATCCGAGGATATAAACGACGCATGATTAATGTAGTAAAGAGAGACGGCCGCAAAGAGCCCCTCAACATCGATAAGATTCATAAGGTTGTCGACTGGGCGTGTGCGGGTATTAGTAACGTCTCTGTAAGTGAAGTTGAGTTAGCATCTCGCGTACAATTCTATACCAATATTAAGTCGACCGATATCCATGAAACGTTAATTAAGGCTGCTTCCGAACTTATTTCAGAAGAAACACCTAATTATCAATACGTGGCTGGTCGTCTTATCAACTTTGGCCTTCGTAAGGAAGTATACGGCAAGTACGAACCCACGTCACTAATTACGCACTACTTTGAAGTAGCTACTGCGGGGTATTATGACTGGGCTATCTACGACGCATACAGCCCCGAGGAATGGCAAGAGCTTGGAAGCTATATCGACCATGAACGTGATAATTACCTAGCATATGCTGCCATGGAACAGTTCCGTGGTAAGTATCTCGTAAAGAATAGAGCAAGTGGTAAGATCTACGAAACCCCACAGATGGCCTTCATGCTAATTGCAATGACGCTGTTCTCTAAGTATCCAAACGAGACTCGCATTAAATGGGTAAAGGACCTTTATGATTCACTTAGCAACTTTGACATCAGTCTTCCTACGCCAATCATGGCTGGGGTCCGGACACCTCAGCGTCAGTTTAGTTCGTGCGTCCTCATCGAAACAGACGACTCTCTGGATTCAATTAATGCGACAGCGTCTGCAATCGTTAAGTACGTATCTCAAAAAGCAGGAATTGGTATCGGTGCGGGAAGGATTCGTGCTCTCGGTTCTCCCATTCGGAACGGTGATGCTAGCCACACTGGTGTTATACCGTTCTATAAGCACTTCCAGAGCGCGGTCAAAAGCTGCTCGCAAGGCGGCGTCCGCGGAGGAGCAGCAACGCTCCACTACCCATTCTGGCACTACGAAGTAGAAGATCTCCTCGTCCTCAAGAACAATAAGGGCACTGAAGATAACCGCATTCGTCACCTAGACTATTCAGTTCAGTTTAATAAGGTAATGTATGAAAGACTTCTATCTGGAAGCAATATCACCCTCTTCTCGCCTTCAGATTGCCCGGATCTCTACGACGCATTCTTTCGAGATGTTGATGCGTTCCGTTCACTCTATGAGAAGTATGAAAAGTCCACCAAAATCCGAAAGAAGACCATCCCTGCGATTGATCTCTTCTCAGCCTTCATGCAAGAGCGAAAGGACACCGGACGAATCTACTTCCAGAACGTAGACCACTGCAACGATCACGGCTCGTTCGATAAGAACAAGGCTCTGATCAAGATGTCTAACCTGTGCCAGGAGATTACTCTCCCTACGACACCACTCAAGGACATTAATGATGAAAATGGTGAAATTTCTCTCTGCACATTGGCGGCAATCAACTGGGGAAAGATTAAGAAGCCTTCTGACTTCGAAAAACCTTGCACTCTCGTTGTTAGAGCTCTGGACGCTCTGTTGGATTACCAGTCGTACCCAGTTCGTGCTGCTGAGATTGGTACTAAGAACCGCCGTCCGCTTGGTGTGGGAATCATTAATTTTGCTTATTGGCTTGCTCGCAATGGTTCTACTTACTCCAATCCTAACCTTGATCTGGTTCATGAGTACGCCGAAGCTTGGTCGTATTACCTGATTAAGGCTTCGGTTGACCTGGCAGAGGAATATGGCCCGTGCCCAAAGTCAGATGAAACTAAGTACGGCGGCGGTATTATGCCTATCGATACATATAAGCAAGAGGTAGATGAGCTTGTCAACCCAGTCTACATGATGGATTGGAATAATCTCTCGATCAAAGCTAACCAGTATGGTATTCGTAACTCGACTCTGATGGCTCTAATGCCTGCTGAAACTTCTGCTCAGATCTCAAACTCGACCAACGGCATTGAACCACCGCGGGCTCTGGTATCGATCAAGCAGTCGAAAGATGGTGTATTGAAGCAGGTCGTGCCCGGCATCGGCAACCGTAACGTCAAGTACGATCTACTTTGGGATCAGGAGTCGCCAGAAGGCTACATCAAGATCATGGCCGTGCTTCAGAAGTTTATCGACCAGTCAATATCGACCAACACTTCGTACAATCCAAAGTTCTATGAGGATGGAAAGATCCCTATGTCTGAGATGCTCGGCCACCTTCTCATGATGTACAAGTATGGCATCAAGACTGGATACTACTTTAATACAAACGATGGAGCCGGCGAGATCGATGTAGCGGACCTTGCTCCTGGAGCAGTGGATAATGAGGACTGCGACAGTTGCAAGATCTAATTGTCACAGATAATCAGTTTAATCCCAACCCGTATTGGGAGGTACCCGTCTATTCTGACGACGTACCTCCCTACGAAACACCTGATTTATTCGATCAAAACGGATATGATCTTTGTCTTGCCGAAAAGATGTTTGCTAATGCAAACAATGGCTACTATGAAGCCCATAGACACCATCGAGCGGCTCTTAGACAACAGTGGCTTCAACAACCATACAAAGAGGAGGGTGCGGTACTTAACCACGCTCTCCTCTTCGAACGTAAGGGATATAGAGGGCTGGCGCTAGAGCAATTAAAGCAATGGGCCAGTGAATACCCTGCATACTACCGATTAATAAACATCAAACCCAAATGGGGTCTTGATTTCTCTATGGACTACTATGATAGAGAAGGTAATACGTTTGAAGTTTTACATTGGGAATTCGACAGCTTTGACTATAATGAAATTATAGATAAGAGGTTAGAGGTTGAGGAGTCTTTGGTTCGTATGGATTGGGATGCCGCCGCTAAAGAAATCCTTAAGCTAAAAGAACACTGGTACCACCTTGACTTCTTTGCACAATCAGACTATAAATGTAGATACTTCGGCATTGGGTCCGAACGATGGAAAATGGTAGTATGGAGTTGAACCTTGTCAGTATTTAATACGAGTAAACAAAAAAGCCACTTGGAACGCACTTGCTTCTTCGACGACCCCGTCGAGATCGCTCGTTATGATAAGGTGAAGTACCCCGCTTTCGAAAAGCTTACCGAGAAGCAGATGTCCTTCTTCTGGCGCCCGGAAGAGGTAGAACTCTCCAAGGACTCAAAGGACTTTAAAGGACTAACAGATCATGAGAAGCATATTTTCACGGCTAATCTTAAGAGGCAGATCCTACTTGACTCTGTACAAGGTCGAGCTCCATCTCTGGCTTTTCTCCCTATTACTTCGCTTCCTGAGCTGGAAACCTGGATCCAGACTTGGACGTTTTTCGAGACGATTCATTCCCGTTCCTACACTCATATCATTCGTAACGTCTATCCTGATCCTTCCAGAGTCTTTGATGAAATGCTGGAGATCCAGGAAATCGTAGACTGCGCAAAGGACATTAGTAAATATTATGACGATCTCATTGAGACGAATGTACCAGCTGGCTCATATGAGCACAAGAAGCTCCTCTGGCTTTGCCTTAATGCAGTTAACGCGCTCGAAGGGGTCAGATTCTATGTTTCTTTCGCGTGCTCTTGGAATTTCGCTGAACTCAAAAAGATGGAGGGCAACGCGAAAATTATCAAATTCATCGCCCGCGATGAGAATGTTCATCTCGCCTCTACTCAGCAGCTCCTCAAAATTCTCCCAAAAGAAGATGTGGACTTTGCACGCATACAAGAAGAGACGAAAGATCTATGCGTACACCTATTTTCCGAAGTCGTCGAGCAAGAAAAGGCTTGGGCACGTTATCTATTCAAAGATGGTTCCATGATCGGCTTGAACGAGAAGCTGCTGTGTGACTATGTAGAGTGGATTGCTCACAAGCGGATGACTGCTGTCGGCCTCCCATCCCAGTTCAAGGGTGGATCGAATCCCCTACCTTGGACTCAAAAGTGGATCGCTGGTTCGGACGTCCAGGTCGCACCACAAGAAACCGAGATCACATCCTACATCGTCGGCGGTGTTACACAAGATGTAACCAACGACACGTTCAAGGGATTCAGTTTGTAATGAAGAAGACGTATGAACAAATATTTGACATGCTGGGTTCGTCACCGATCAGAGTTGGTCAAACGTGGAGACACTATAAGGGCACTCTCTACAGGGTAGAGGATCTTTTGGTCGACTGTGACACTAACGAAATTATACTAGCATATACCAATGCCGATCCCTGGGAAGCATCAACAATAAAGTTTGCAAGGCCTCTGTCTGAGTGGCTGGAAGAAGTAGAACCAGGAATCCAAAGGTTTTGCAGAGTACGCCCACATACTCTTATGATGACCGATGATGAATTCAAAATCATGGAAACAATAACAAAGAACAAAAAGGAAGACACAGATGAAGGATTGGGTCGAGTGCGAAAGCTGTTGGACCGAATTTCGCGTCGTTTCGGATACTGATGAACTAGTCGCGTTTTGTCCATATTGCGGATCTGAGGTTGAGTCTAAAGACGAGGATGAGGATTTCGAAGAAGACAAAGACTACGATATCGAAGATTAATAAATAGCTGCTCTTGGATTGGGGCAGCTATTAATGACTTGGTTATATAAAGGTTGTGAGTTGACGGATGATAGGATTCCCGCGAAAGCGCAAGGATTCATTTACATCATCACCCACATTCCAACCTCAAAAAAATATATTGGACGTAAACTACTCACAAAAGCTCATAGACGACAGAAGAATAAAAAGGTTATTCGTACTAGGGTCGAGAGTGATTGGAGAGAGTATTGGTCTTCTTCACCAGAAGTTAAACAACTTGTGGAACATGAAGGGACTGACAACTTTGTTAGAGAGGTACTTGTGTTCGCCGATACCAAAGGCCAACTCAATTATCTTGAAGAAAAGTTCTTGTATTGTGTAGGAGCATTAGAGTCTGAAAATTGGTTAAACTCCAATATCAGATCTAAGATGTACAAACGCAATATTCTTAACAAACTTGATACTGAGGAAATAAACTCGGTGTTACACTCAATCATTTAACGATAACTAGTAGAAGGCCTTTATGAAGTGACAAAGATCTTAGAACACAAGCATTTAATCGTCAGAGCGGAAGTAAACAATCCACCCAAAGATCCAGTAATGATGGAACAGTGGATGTCTGACATGGTCATAGCTCTCGGTATGCGGGCTGAGTTTCCTCCTAGGGCGTTCTACTCCAATATGACGGGGAATCGAGGTCTTACCTGCGACGTTATACTAAACACGTCCAATGCAGTAATTCATACATGGGATGAAGTAGATCCTGGCCTGTTTATGCTTGATGTTTATACGTGCGGTTCTCTCAACCCTAATATTATTTTTGATCTACTTCAAGTATTTAACCCAATTAAAATCGAGTACAAGTATCTTGATAGAGAACATGGGTTGACTATTATTGATGAAGGTGTTATATAGTTATTAGCCGTGTGGCAAAAGGAGTGAATATAATATGGGTAAAAAGGTAAAGCGCAAGACTTATGTTTCGAAGGGTGAGCGGAATGCTGTTTCTCGCTCGACCGTATCGGCTGTCAAGCGTGGGCGTCCAGAAGTCGAAAAGGCGCTGAACAAGATCGCCGCATGGCGAGCAGGTAAGAATCCCTGGATTACGGTTCCTGGGCCTTCGAAGAATATGGCTTTTGTCCGAGTCCGCGCCAATGCGGTATATGGTGATCCTCGATTTGCAATGGCTAATATTTTTAAGTCAAGAGGTGAAGAATGATTTTAATTTACGGTAAGTCGGGTTGTCCACACTGTGTGGAAGCCAAGGCCCTTGCTGAATCAAAGGGTCTACAGTATACGTACACGTCTATTGGACAGGACATGATGTTGGAAGACTTCAAGGAACTGTTTCCCAATGCACGTACGGTGCCCCAGATTATTGTTGATGGAGTGAATATCGGTGGTTATGCAGAATTTCGTGAGTGGGTCAACAGCCAGCCCAGCTTCCTCGCTGGCTAAGCAAGAACTAGCAGATAAACTACGTGAGAATATTGCTAACGTCACCTTCACCAAGAAGGATGGCACTGAGCGTGTAATGAAGTGTACGCTGAAAGAAGGTGTTGCTATTCCGCATGAACGGAAGACGGACCGGGTAAAGGAACCCAAGGACGATCTTCTTCCTGTGTGGGACATTGAAGCAGAGGCGTGGCGTACAATCACCATTCCCAATATTAAAGCAATACATATTGTAGAGAATTAATCCGTAAGTCTAATCCATGTGCCATCTGGTAGTTTTCTTCTACCATACATTGGGTTAGACTTACCCCTTCTACCATCTACAAAATTCATTGATTTGCCAGTCTTGGCTTCGGATATTTTACGCTTAGTTTCTTCACTAAGCTTACCTCGCTTAAGATTTCGGGCCCGGGTTTCCGCGCTACGTCTAGCTCTTTCTTCAGCAGAGTGTTTAATAATACCCCTATTTTTTTCTGCGATTAGAGCGCGCGTTTCTAAGCTAAGTACAATAGCTCCACCTATATTGGAGTTAATCCATTTATCGGAGTCAAGCACCTTTAATCTTTTGAGCACCTCCCTTTCCCAATTTATAGCCTTATGTTTATTATTAAATATTTTACGAACTTTGATTACATCAGGCTCTCCGTATTTACTACGCATATACTGAATTGTTTTAGATGAGGTAAAGTATGTTGTCCATAAATTATTAGGGTGAGCACAACCAACTCTGGAGTTTTTGAACTCAACGCCGTAATAGTATCGATTAAGTTTTGACCAACCAATCAAATACGTATAGGGTTTGTATTCCATTTTATATCCTTATACTAATATACCGAACTTATGAATATTTATAAAAAAGAGAGATTTGACCTTGACAATACTGCACAACAATTCCCTATCTAAAAACGCTATGGGAGGTACTGAAATCATGGCGTTTAGTCTGGCAAACCGCATTGCTAAGGAAAAGCTGGACGACTTTCAGATCTTTGTATCTCGTGTAGAGGAAGAACTCGATCCTACGAAGATCCGACTTCTGTGGCTACACGATCTCCCAGGAGACCCTGCATCAGAACATCTCCGTAATGGTGGATGGAAGAAGTTTCATCGCCTGATCTTTGCCTCTAACTGGCAGATGCAAGCGTATATCAATCACTATCAGATCCCATGGTCTAAGTGTATTGTACTTCAGAACGCAATTGAACCAATCGAGGAACACACGAAGTCTAACGATGTTATTCGACTAGCTTACTGGTCAACACCACACCGCGGCCTTAGTATCCTTGTCCCTGTGTTTGAGAAGCTATGCGAGCGATACGACAATATTGTGCTCGATGTGTATTCGTCATTCGATCTATACGGTTGGCCAGAACGCAATAAGCCGTACGAGGATCTCTTTGAGCGTTGCCGCCAACATCCTAAGATCAATTATCATGGTACTGTGGACAACGCAGTGCTTAGAGAGAACCTAAAGAATACACACATCCTGGCATATCCGTCTATCTGGCCTGAAACTTCGTGTATCACACTGATGGAAGCCATGTCCGCTGGGCTGCTTTGTGTGCACCCCAATTATGCTGCTTTATACGAAACAGCGGCGAACTGGACAATGCAGTACCAGTTCAACGAAGATCTTAACCAGCATGCTAACATGTTCTATGTAGCACTTGCCGGAGCGATTGAAAACTTCTGGGATGACAGCGTACAGTCCAGGCTAGACTCACAGAAGGCATATGCCAACGTGTTCTATAACTGGGAGTTCCGTACTATCCAATGGGAAGCTGTACTGGCATCCGTTATACACGAACCTCGTGAAATTCCTTCGGATGGTGACGTATTCACCTATAAGGTTTAATCGCTTGACTTTTTTCTGAAATCATGAGAATTATATGTAGGGGTAGGGAAACTTACCCCTACAGCTTATGAGGAGTATAATGGCTAAAGCTGCTACCAAGAAGTTTATCAAGGTCCCAACAAAGAAGAAGGTGACCGTGACTCGCGCGAAGGTGAAGTCTATTGACCTACAATATAATGGTCCAGAGCCACTAGAAGTATCTGAGGATAACTACATACAGGCCTTAAACTGGTATACGTATCAGTACGAAAACGACCAAGCTCGCGAATGGCTGTTGGAATATCTCAAGAAGAATTCAACAAAGGAAACCCTGCAGGTAGTACGCAAAGCTCCCAAGTGGGCAATACCAACCACTATTGGATGGCAGGCACGTATCATGATGAATGGTAACGTCTTGTCTGAGAAGTCCATGGAGTTTTTCAACGATCGGTTGAAGCAGGTAATAGACACTGTTGAGGTTGTCGAGGAAGCTACTACGCCTGCAGAAAAGCCCACTGTCTCAATTCAAGAGCGCACTAAAGCTAAGATTGATCAGCTGCTAGCAGAGTGTGAGGAAGCGGTTGATCAAGATCCAAACCTTAACATCTATGAGTGGCTTAAGGGTAAGGAAGCTTCCACGCAAGCAGCAACTGCCATTTGTGATTATTACGCTAAATGGATTAAGGACTTCGAATATGAGGATCCATCATATACTCGTCAGCAGAAGAAGTATAACAGTGAGCAGCTAAAGTACTGGACCCAGTTTGTCTACGACTGCGAACGTTATATTGGTAATAAGAAGGTTACCAAAGTTAGAAAACCTCGGGAAAAGAAGACTAAGTCTGCTGTCGATCTAGTTAAGTCACTGAAGTTCCAGAAAGAATTTCCTCCTCTTAAGATCGTGTCGGTTAATCCTGCTGAAATTATTGGATGTAAGCAACTATGGACATACAACACCAAGCAGAGAAAGCTGACCCGGTACGACTCCAGTGGCCCAAATGGGATCCAAGTGAAGGGTACCACGCTTACTGGATTCGATGTAGAGACTTCTGTCACCAAGAGCTTGCGAAAGCCAGATACCGCTCTGCAATCGCTTCTTGGAGCCGGCAAAGTCGCTCTTAGATCCTTTATGTCTGACATCAAGACTAACGAAACCAAGCCTACTGGTCGTATAAATACAGATACGATATTGATAAGGGTTATTAAATGACGAATAATGTTATTGTCTTTCCGAAGATGAAGCGTGATACCCCACCCCAGTCTCTTGAAGAATTACATGAAAAGAGAGAAACCGTTAAACGAGAGCATGCTGAAATGGTTCTCGATGATGTGATGTCAAATGTGTTTTATCACCTATCGGAAGAAGGTTTTGATATGTCGGACGACGACTGTATCAAAACTACAGCACTTTTGATTGAATCAATGCGGTCTGCGATGTATAAATCTGTTGACATTTTTCACCCTTTGCACGATATTGCCGATAGTATGTTTCAATATGAATCCCAAGTTGAGGAAGAAGCCGAGACTCAAACTGAAGTCAAGGACGAATCTTTAGGGGAATAACTAGATTGGATTGAAAGGTGATTATAGTTGATCTTAATCAGGTCATGATTTCTAACTTCATGGCACAGATTGGTAACCACACGAATATTGCTATTGAGGAAGACCTTCTCAGGCATATGATTCTTAACTCGATTCGTGGATATAACGAAAAGTTCAAAGCCCAGTATGGCGAGATGATCATTGCGTGCGATGATAAGAATTACTGGCGTAGACAGATTTTCCCGTATTACAAGGCGAATCGCAAGAAGGACCGAGAAAAGTCTGAAATCGATTGGCAGGCTGTGTTTGAGATCCTCAACCGGGTCCGTGATGAGCTGCGAGATTACTTCCCCTATCGGGTTATCAGGGTTGATACTGCTGAAGCGGATGATATTATTGCTACGCTAGTAGAACAGCATGCTAATACATCAGAAAAGATTCTGATCATCTCGGGTGACAAGGATTTCAAGCAGCTGCAGACGTATTTCAACGTTAAGCAGTATGATCCTGTTCGTAAGCGGTTTATCGAAGAAAATCGTCCCGAGCGCTACCTGCGGGAACATATCATGAAGGGTGACCGTGGAGATGGTATTCCTAACTTCCTGTCGAAGGATGATGTGTTTGTCCTCGCTGGCCGCCAGAAGCCACTACGACAAGATAAATTAAACAAGTGGGTTGAGTACGCAGAGCCTGAAGCTTTCTGCGACGAGCAGATGCTCCGTAACTTCCGTAGAAACGAACAACTCGTAGATCTATCTAAGATCCCTGAAGAAATTAAACAGCAGGTGATGGATCAATATCGTGCCCAGGCAGGCAAGACTCGAGAAAAGCTGTTTAATTACTTTATTGAAAAACGTCTCAAAAACCTACTAACAGATATAGGAACATTTTAATGGCTCGTAAGTCAATCGCTTGGATTTTAGAATTTACATCCAATCTCCCTAACCAAGAAGAGCAGATCAAGTGCCTACAGGCTAATGATAATACCGCTATACGCACTATCCTTAAGTTCTGCTTCGATCCAGCGATCGTATGGGCTCTTCCGGAAGGTGATCCTCCATACAAGCCATGTGAGTATCCTAATCTAGAAAATATGTTGTATTCTGAAGCAAGACGTCTCTACTTGTTTGTAGAGGGCGGTAACTCTAACCTCAAACCACTTAAGCGGGAATCAATGTTTGTTGATCTCCTTCAGTGCGTCACTCCCGAGGATGCAAAGCTTCTATTATCTATTAAGGACAAGAAGCTTCCGTTCAAGGGGCTTAAAGCATCCACCGTACAAAAGGCATTTCCTGGAATTTTCTAACATGGCAAAGAAATCATACCGTTTTAGTAACAACGATTACGATGATGATATTGACTACCGTAGTGATTACTATGAAGAGCTGCAAGAACGTCGTAAATTAAAACGGATGCGCAATGCAATTAGATCTAAAAATGTTGATGATTTAATGCGAGATTTCGACGATGATTATGACCCGTATTGATAAATAGAGTATGCCAATTTACACTTACCATGATCCTGAAACTGATGAAACATGGGACGAACTCTGGTCCTATGACACGCATAAACAGTTTCTTGCCAGCAATCCATCTTTGCGCCAAATCATCCACGCTCCTGCGGTGATCTCTGGCATATCTGGTGTTACTCACAAAAACGATTCCGGCTTTAATGATATGATGTCGCGTATTGCGACAGCTAACCCGACCTCTCCTATGGCAGAGAAGTATGGGGACAAGTCAACTAAAGCGGTTAAAACTAGGGAGGCTGTCGCAAGACAGAAGAAACGACAGCTCTCTAGATAACTTCTATATTATGCTCCGGTGACAACTCTAACCCCAAGGAGCCTCTATGACTGCTCGTACTCAGCGCCTATCTAAAAGACAACAAAGGCTAGCAGAAAAAGGTAATGAAAAGAAAGAGTTAATTAAGTTTCCAACCCTCACACAGCTCCATCTCGAATTAAAAGATATTGGACCTATCACAGATAACCAAGTAAAAACTTTCCGTGCCTATGATCAGGGCGACAACTTATTTCTTCATGGTTGTGCAGGTACAGGTAAAACATTCATCTCCATGTATCTCGCGCTGAGAGAGATTCAAGAGAAACAATCGAGACGCCGTAAACTCGTTATCATACGTACGGCACAATCCTCCAAAGACATTGGTTTCCTTCCTGGCTCTGAAAAGCAGAAGCTAGAAGTTTATGAAGCAGCATACCGAGCCATCTGTGCCGAGCTGTTCCACAGAGACGATGCATACGATATCCTCAAGCAAAAAGGAATCATCGAATTCCACTCAACCTCCTTCCTACGTGGTACAACGATCGACGATGCTGTCATCCTCGTCGATGAAGTACAGAATCAACGCTATGTCGAGCTAAGAACAGTGTTGACTAGAACTGGAGATCATAGTAGAGTAATCCTTTGCGGTGACACAAAGCAGGACGATCTCACATCTGAGCGCTTTAAAGAGTCATCTGGTTTGAGTGACATGATGCGTGTGTTTAGATACATGGGCTCGATGTCCACTGTAGAGTTTGAGATTGATGATATTGTTCGTAGTGGTTTTGTCAGAGACTTCATCATTGCGGAGAATCAACTAGGATTATATTGATTTTGTTTATTCATGATTTAGTCGAACTTCCCCAACTGACTCGCTTGGACGGGGAAGTTCGACACTACCTTACCCCTACCGGGGAAAAGTATCCCTCCGTAACTACTGTACTGGATAAGACTTCCGATAAGTCAGCGCTGTTCGCATGGCGAAAGCGTGTTGGCGAAGAGGAAGCTAATCGTGTATCTAACAGAGCTACGACTCGTGGAACAGCTATCCATACGCTATGCGAGAAGTATGTTCTCAACCAGCCGATCGATATCTCTAAGGAGATGCCGATCAACGTTCATATGTTTAAGCAGCTAGAACGTTTCTTACATAAGAATGTCAATAACATTCGTGGTTCTGAAAGCTCGCTGTTTTCTCATAAGCTCAAGGTAGCTGGTTCCTGCGACTTGATTGCCAACTACCGCAATCACGCTGCAATCATCGACTTCAAGACATCCAACAAGCTCAAGCGCAAGGACTGGATTGAGAATTACTTCCTCCAGTGCGCAATGTACTCGTTTATGTTCTGGGAGATGACTCAGATGTATCATCCTAAGCTAGTCGTGGCGATTGCTGTCGAAGAAGAGGATGAGGCCCAGGTCTTCGAAGAGAACGTCAACGACTGGATCAACCAAGCTCAGGACCGCTGTAAGCGTTATCATTCTATGATATAAATATCTCGTTATGTCCACTAATGAGGTATACCTATGAAAAAGTTCCTGGCGCTTGTTGCCATTCTATTCGCTACCCCTGCGTTCGCATCTCCTTGCGACCAGTTCTTCCCAAATGGCAAAGAGATCGTAGTTCCTAATACTGTCGTTCTTTGTAATTCCTTCTTTGCTACTGTCTACGATCCCAAGAATCAGGCTAACGTGTTTTCCACAGAAATCGCTCAAGAGCGAGTAAGGAAGGTGCCTCGCACGGATGACTTTCGTCCCGACAAGAGAGTTGCCAACGCCCCAACGCCCGATGACTATACCAATTCGGGTTACGATCGAGGACATATGGTTCCTGCGGCTAACGCTGACGATCCCAATGAGATGAGCGATACGTTCCTCATGACCAATATGACACCCCAGCTGCCTTCGGTCAATCGTGTAGCGTGGCGTATGCTGGAAGATCGCGTTCGTTCGACACCATTCAAGTATGTCATCACTGGTGCCTACTATAGCCCCAATCCTAAGCGTATCGGTAAGCGCGGCGTTCCTGTTCCTGATATGCTGTATAAGGTATCGTTCTTCCCTGATGGCAAGACAGCAGTATACATCGTAGACAATCTCGTACCGAAGTCCCAGGTCTCTACAATGTCGTTAGAGGCATTAGAGGCTAAGCTCGGATACAAGCTACGGTAAAATAATTTTACAATCCGCAGAATTGAGGGGGCTTCGGCCCCCTCTTTTTTTGAAACTAAGTGTTGCCTTTTAATGAAAAAGACCGGATAAGAAATTATAGAGTGAAGGAACAGAGAAATGATTAAGGTTTATCAGATTCAGATGTCGAATGCAGACATTCATATCATCAACACCGATGGTGAATATACTCCTAAGATTCAGGCGTTCTTTGATCGCTCGTTCGAGTCTACCTTCAAGGCTGAGAACTTCAAATACTACACCCACGTTGCTAACGTTGATGTGGATGGTTTCGAACAGGCTTTCCGAGTGATGAACCTCTGGGAAGATGATGAGAACTTCGATCGCCTCGAACTCCTTGAACGTTGCGCTTCTATGTCTGTTGGTGATATTGTCGCTGATCATAACGGTGATCTGTATCGTGTAGCTTCCTTCGGTTTCACTCTCATTGAAAAGGCGAATGCATAATGACCTACGATAAACGTCATGGTGGTCCCTACGACCGTGGTTCGGCTGATGCCTACTACAATCGGGCTTTCGATCCTCACTACTACATCATGGAAAAGAGCATGTTCTCCGAGCGTGTAGAAGAGCTCGCTGAGGATGAACTTGCTGCCTACACCGCAGGATACAACGAGCAAGTAGATTCTGGTGTTTTTAAAGAATGGCGTTGACCTTTTTCTGAAAATAACCGATAAGGGTTTATCAAAAGAAAGGACATGGTAATGGACATCGTAGATCTCTATTTTTCGAATCAGGAATTCTCGGTTGAGCGTGAGCGCAAGATTGCAGAAGAGTATGAACGTTACCTGGCTCACCTCGAAGAGCAGGCTGACCGTCACGAATACGAACTCGAGTTTGCATAATAGCTGTTGACTTTATTTTCAAAATAACCTATAAGAAATTATAGAGTGAAAGGAAAGAGAAATGTTCAAGTACGTTGCTATGATCGCTGGTATCATTATCATGTGCGTTCCCGAAGATGCTAGCGCACTTCGTTTCCTCCTCCAGGGAGGATTCGGGCTTGCCCTCTTCGGTCTTGGTGTGTTGATTGCTCTTGAGGAATCGCGCTAATGCGTATTCAGAAGTTTGACAATATCAACTTCAAGGACCACCACCTGGTCGGACTCGTCTGGCCAGTAGTATCTTCTCGCACTGGGGAAGCATACAAGGTTCAGATGACTGATTATGGCTTTTCGTGCAACTGCACCGCTGGCTCGATCCGTGGTAAGTGTAAGCACGCTAAGCAGATTGCAGATCTTCTTACTCAAGACGATTGGAAAGCTCCTGTTGACTTATTTTAAAAATAAGTTGATACAGAGTTTATCAAAAGCGAAGGATATATCATGTTTACTATTAATGTCTCCGATCTTCCCGTACTCACTCCTGAAGATGCTGAATATGAAACCGGCATCGAAGCCTATGAATTTGCTGAAGCTGGTCTCTATCGTGTTCTGATTGGATCGCGTGGAGAAATTGAAGAGTTTCAATTTATGGGTGACGTCAGTACGTTTGATCTCCCCACGCTAGAAGAAGTAGATTCGCAGCTCAAGGAAGAATGGGGTGCAGACCATGACGACGTAGAGGAGTTCTACGGCCACGAGCTGACTGAACGTGGATATGAGTTTGGTTACACAGAAGAAGGGTATGACGTTTATATCCGCATCGGTTGAAATAATCGTTGACCTTTTTATCAAAATAACCTATATCTTTATTATTGAAAACGTGAAAGGAACTTTGTAATGTCACATGAACTTGAATTCGTAAACGGTCAGGCTTCGATGGCTTATGCTGGCGATGTTCCGTGGCATGGTCTTGGCGTTAAGGTTTCGAACGACCTGACTCCGGAGCAGATGCTCAAGGCTGCTAATCTGGATTGGACTGTCGATCCTGTCAATCTGTTCGCCGAAGTTGGCGACAGCAAGCTCCCGACTGGTCACCGTGCTCTCGTCCGTTCGTCGGACCAGAAGGTGATCGACGTTATTACCAACGATTGGAATCCGGTCCAGAACTCGGAAGCATTCGAATTCTTTAATGACTTCGTTGCTGCTGGTGACATGGAAATGCATACCGCTGGTTCGCTCAAGGACGGTAAGATCGTCTGGGCTCTGGCTAAGGTCAGCGACTCGTTCGAACTATTCGGTGGTCGTGATAAGGTCGAT
>OGWF01000031.1_pt1 | contig 22968 bp, 45 predicted proteins | sample 1575951 | NCBI WGS metagenome assembly OGWF01 (sample SAMN07581523, study PRJEB24739) | freshwater metagenome | place: Singapore | collected 2015-01
ATCTCAGCTTCTGCAAACTCCTGAGATTGCTAATGATCCTGCTATGAGAGCATGGGTTTTGAATAACCCAGATAAAGCGACTGAGTATTTTGCTCAACGTAATGCGATGGAAGCTTATCGCCGTTCTCGTATGCCTAAGCCTCAACCTGCTGCTCCTGTGGCAGAGGCTATGCCTGTTCCTATGCCGGGTGAAGGTCTTGATATTACTGCTCCGGGACAAGCTATTCCTCCGATGGTGGAAAGAGCGCCTGTTCAGCAAGTTCAGCCTGTTACTCAAAAAACAAATGAGTTGCAGGAAAAGATTAGAGAAGCTGAAATTGATGCTGAATATTATTCAGGAATTGGCAATCTAGATCAGGCTAAGAAATCTCAAGATATAGCTTCTAACTTGCGTTCTCGCGTGATGCGTGAATCATTGGTAGATCAGATTTCGACTCAGGCTGATTCAGTGTATCCGACTCTCAAAAAGAGTATGGAATCATTGGTTCGTCGCGCGCCTAATCTTACTCAGGAGCAAATTAATTCTGAGTACAACAAAATAATGCAGGAAGATGCAAAGATTCTTGAAAACATGGATCCGACAATCCTTGCATTTGAAATTCGTCGCCGTGAGGCAATGGCTCCAAAGATTAATCTTCCTAGTGAGTCAGAGCGTACTGCTGGTTTCTTGACTAATAGATTGCAGGGTGCATTGAGTCAATTGCAAACTGTAACTGGACAAGCTCCATCTGCTGCTTCTCCGAATATAGCTGCTGAGGCTGTAAGGACAATTACTGGCTCTGATTATCTTAAGAACTTGGTTAATCCTGAGACTCGTCAGCAAGTTGAAGCTGCTCAATTGGAACTGCTTGATTCTGCTTTGACATTGGGAACTGGCGCTGCATATACCAGAGAACAGCTAGAAAACTATCGGAAATCTTATTTCCCACAATTGGGTGATAAGCAAGCAACTATTCAAGATAAAGCAAAGCGTCTGCAAAATCTTCTGGAGGCTGCTCGTATCAAGGCTGGTCGTGCTGCTCCTGCATCAACTCCACCACTCGATGTTAATGAGGCAATTAACCAAGAGCTAAATCGCAGGAAAGGAAAGAAATAATGGATCTTTCCAAAGTATCAACTAAAGATTTAGAGTACGCTCGTCAAGGTCAGTGGGATAAGGTATCTACCAAGGGGCTAGAGGCTATGGCTGAAGCTCGTGGCATGACCACTCAGGCTCAACCGTCTGCTGTAGCTCCTGTTCCTTATTCTCCTGTTGCTGAAACAGTTCGTGCTGCTGCTGGTGGTCTGACCTTAGGTTTTGCTGATGAGCTAGAAGCAGCTTTCCGTTCTGGCGCTATTAGTGGAGAAGAATATACCAGTATTCGAGATCAGCTAAGGGCGCAACAAGGCCAGTTTCGTCAGGAAATGCCGGGTCGTGCGTTAGCTTCTGAGGTAGGTGGCGCACTGGTTATGCCATTGGGTGCTGTTGCTAAGCCAGTGACTCGCGCTATGGGTTTGCCGGGAGAAGTTGCTTTAGGTACTGGCATTGGTGCTGCTACCGGGGTTGGCATGGCTCCAACAATTGAACAAGCTCCAGAGGAAGCCGTTAAGGGCGGTCTTATTGGTGGATTGTTCACTGGTGGAGTTAGTGGCGCAGGAAGGCTTCTAGCGCCTAATGTACGTCCTGAGGCGGCTGCATTGAGAGAGCAGGGTATCCCTCTGACTCCGGGTGCTGCTTTTGGTGGTCGTATCCAGCAACTAGAGCAATCAACAGAAAGCATCCCGATTCTTGGGCGCATTGTTACTGGCGCAAGAGAACAACAGTTCGAGAAGTTCAATACTGCCGCATATAACAAGGTTCTTGGAAATCTTGATCCTAAGCTTAAGGTTCCTGCAAATCTTACTGGCAGAGATGCTTTTAATTTTGTTGAGCAGCAGATTCAGAATCAGTATGAAAGCGTAGTTCCTAACTTGCGGATTACTTACACTCCCCGTGTTGAGCAGTCTTTTGATGCAATTAAGAAAAGATATTCTGGAACTAAGCTTCCTGAGGATTTGCGAAAAGGCTTTGAAACTTATGTTGATGGTCTAAAGGCAGATTTTTCTGCTACTCAAGTAATGAATGGTCGTCGTGCTCAGGCCATTAAGCAGGATTTGGCTGATATGGCTGCTGCTTACTCTAAAGAAACTGGTGCAAATAAGTTGTTAGGCAATGCTTATCGTGATCTTCAGGGTTTGTATATGAGCCTGATGAAGAACCAGAATCCTGCTGTTGCGAAAGACTTGCAGAAAGCTGATGCCGCTTACCGTGACTTTGTTCGCGTTCAAACTGCTGTAGCCAAGACTCGTGGAGAGGAAGGAATATTTACTCCTGCTCAATTAGAGTCTGCTGTACGTCAGGCTGATCGTTCTGTCAGGAAAGGCGCATTTGCTCGCGGTGCTGCTCCGATGCAAGAATTGTCTGGAACTGGTGTTAGTGTTTTGGGCACAAAAGTCCCTGATAGTGGAACTGCTGGCAGAGGGATGACTGCTGCGTTGGCTGCTGGTGGCGCGTCTATGATTGATCCTCGTATGGCTGCGCTTACTGGTCTTGCTACATTGCCTTATTTTGGTATCGGTGAACGGCTAATGTTTACGCCTCGTCCTGCATCGTTTACTGAGGCTGTTCAAAGAGCTAGGGCTGCAAGTCCCTTCGCTGTTCCAAGTTTGCTAGGTCTAACTCAATAGGTGCATCATGCCAAAGAACAAAGTATCTGAATGGTCAGCCACAGCTTCAAACAATACCGATATTGGCGGTATTAACATCGCTGAAGGCTGCGCTCCTAGTGGTATTAATAATGCAATCCGTGAGCTTATGGCTCAGGTCAGGGATATGCAGACTGGTGCTGATTCCGATGGTTTTACTGTAGGTGGTGCATTTACCTGCTCTGGTGCTGCTGTATTTAGCTCTACGGTTACGGCTCCTACTCCTACCACTGGAGACAATTCAACTAAAGTAGCTACCACTGCTTTTGTTCAGGGAGCGGGGCTACCTAGTGGCTGCATTGTTCTTTGGTCTGGTTCAGTAGCTTCTATTCCTAGTGGATGGTATCTGTGTAACGGTTCTAACGGTACTCCTGATCTTCGGAACCGTTTTGTCGTTGGGGCTGGATCAACTTATTCTGTTGGCGGCACTGGTGGTTCTGCTGATGCAATAGTTGTAAGCCATACGCATACCGCGACCGACTCTGGTCACACTCATAATGTCCCTGTCCCTGCTTACGCTGGCAGTGACGCTGGTGGCGGAGCTATTGCTGATGGTTCCTATAGCCCGACTTCAACTGTTGTAAATGTAACAAGCGATTCAGGAACAGCAAGCATTAGCGTGTCTACAACTGGTTCTAGCGGAACTAATGCTAATCTCCCACCGTACTATGCCCTTGCTTATATTATGAAGGCCTAATCATGGAAAAGGTTCAACTTACAGATGAGCAGATCAACCATATTGCAGAAAAGGCTGCTGAGGTTGCTTTCAAGAAAATCTATGAAGAAGTAGGCCGTTCTGTGGTCAAGAAAATATTCTGGATCGTAGGCGCTGGAGCACTTGGCCTATTGTTCTGGATGGCTGGTAATGGGACGCTGAAACATTGACCCGATCACTATAGCTGCTGCGTTTAAAGCCGCCACGACTGCAATTGATCTGTGCAAGCGTGGCGTTGCTTTATACAAGGAAATAAAGTCTACAGCCGGTGATGTATCAGACGTAATAGATGATTTAAAGAAACAGTTCCAAAAGATAACGAATCCTAGTCCTGCTCAGGTTAAGCAGTATAACGAGGAGGTAAAGAGGGTTCAGGAGGTAGCAAAGACTCATCCACAAGATGCTTTGAACTCTATATGGGATTATCTTGGTAACTTTATTGACGAGTACGACAGATTATCTAAAGCTTTTATTGAGGAAGAAGCTAACGCCAAGAAGTTATATAAGGGCGATGAGAGTCTAGCTAGACGCGCTTTAAGAAGGATACAGATACGGACTCAGTTAGATGCGTCTTTAAAGGATGTGCGTGAGTTAATGGTGTATCAGACACCGCCAGAGCTTTCAGATGTGTGGACGCGGTTTGAGAAGATGTGGCAGCAGATTGTTGAAGAACAGAATGTTGCTTTAGCTGAAGAATTGCGGAAGAACCAGATAATTGCATGGCAACGTCAAAGAACAATAAATCAGCTAAAGGCTCTGGGAACTTGGATTGGCGCGATCCTGTTCGTAATGGGGTGGATGTGGGGCGTAATAATTCTAATAAGGATGAGTCAGACGTATCGCTCACTCTCGTACTATGTTTGGCAATAATGGCATTGACGTTTGTTATTGCTATACCTTTGTTAGGAATGGCTTATCTGGATATGCACAATGCTACGCAGATTGCAGTTCAGGAAATAAAGAAGATGCGAGAACTCAGGGCTAAGATATTGGAGGGAATGTAATGCTACCTATTGTTGCTGGAATTGTAGCCAACTTGATAAATAACGGAATGCACAAGGTAGCAGACCAAGTTATCGAGAAGGGTGTTGATGCTGTTCAGGAGAAGCTTGGTATTGAGCTAAAACCAGAGGGTGAGGCTACTCCTGAATACAACGCAAAGCTTCAGGAAGAAGCTAATCGTCATTCTGAGTTCATGGCAGAGCTTGATGAGAAGTCTACTCAACGTGCAACAGATATGCAGATGGCGGCTATGAATTCAAATGATCCCGTGGTGCGTAGACACGTTTACTTCTATGGATGGTTCATCACCATAACGTCATTTATTTATTTTTTTGCTGTATCTTTTGCCCCTATTGAGAACAAGAATAGAGATTTTATTAACATTATTCTAGGTTTCCTAATTGGTACTGCTGTTAATAGTTTGATACGTTTCTGGTATGGTTCATCTAACAAGTCTCAGGAAGATACAGACAAGAAGATGAAGGATATTAAATGACGCCTACTAGCCAACTATTGATTGCTGCAAAGATTAAAGACCCGGATAAGTGGTTGCAGCCGATTATTGACACTTGTTCAGAATTTGAAATTAACACTCCGCAACGTATTGCAGGGTTTCTAGCTCAGACTTCTCATGAGTCTGGTGGTTACACGATGTTGACCGAGAACCTGAATTACAGGGCTGCTACGCTTGCTGCTTGCTGGCCTAATAGGTTTGCTGAGATGGTCAATAAAAAGCCTAAGAAAGACGCTAAAGGTGCTTTAATCCCTACTAAGGTTGCATTAGCTATTGAGAAGAAGCCTGAGTTGATAGCAAACCTTGTCTACAGTAATCGGATGGGTAATGGTACTGCTGAGTCAGGAGAAGGCTGGAAATACCGTGGCAGGGGCTTAAAACAGCTTACAGGCAAGGATAATTACAAACGGTGTGGAGAGGCTCTAGGAGTTGATCTGGTGGCTAATCCTGATCTATTACTGGAGCCTATGTTTGCTGCTCGTTCTGCTGGCTGGTTCTGGAAAGTTAATAATCTATCATCATTTGCTGATAATGCAGATATTAAAGGAATGACAAAGAAAATTAACGGCGGGTATATTGGGCTGGAACAACGACAGGCTCTTTACAATAAGATAATGGCGGCTTTTTAAAGAATAGGTCATGGAGCATTCTTACTCGCTCTAGTTCTGCTTGTTTGCGTTTAAAGCTATTAGTTTTACGTTCTTTTTCTTCTTTCCAGCTCATGAATTCTTCTCCCGCAGCTTGGCTTCGATGGCGCGGGCAAAATCTAACCAGTCAGCAGACATTGCCCCACAAGACCATGCAACTTGGTTTTGCTCCTCATCCGTCAGCCCATGCCATTCGCGCTGTGGTGGGGCGGTGTTTTTAGGTTTCAATGGCTCAAATGTTGAGTTGATTACTTTTGCAAGCCTGTCAACAAAAGCAGCAACATCACCGTCAGCAATGAAATACCCACCATTTATTTCTTGATGGCTTGCAACAACATTGAAAATCGCCCGTGTCATAAACGTGATGGTGTTGCCCACCGGCTCCTGCTCTGGCTGCGCTAATTGGGCTGTTGGAGGATTTAGTTCAACTTGCAAAAGTCTTTCTTTCAACTCCTCTATCCGTTTCGCCATTCGCTGCTGTTCCTCAACCATCACAGCCATTGCGTCCCAATCAGGATTAAATTCGTTTGCTAGTGCTGCGCGGAGGGCTTCGTACAAAACGGCTATTGCTTTGTGTTGAAGTTGAATGTTTCGTTTGCCACCATAATCTTCAATTATTGGAAGTCCATGCTCCAACACCTCCAGCGCCATCTGCATTACTTTTCGTTCTTGTGGTGTCATGTGTTCTTCTCCAGCAGCTTGTTGATGTACCACTGTGCTTTCTTCAAGTCCTCAGTGCCGTTCTTGTGTTTCCAGCGCCACAGATACTTAATTGCGTTTGCGGTGCATACAGCTTCCAACCCAACAAGCCCTTGCGTAGCGGCATCCAGCGCGTCAATGCACTCGACTTTCCCCTGCGTGTAGTGGCTAGGATGATTGACGTTATCAGTCATTCTTCTCTCCTTTTGCTTTTATAACGGACTCGATCTGAACCCCATATCGGTTATTGGCTTCTTCAATACATACAGCAGAGATAAAAGCAGACTCGACCATCGGGCGAATTTGCACTCGCTTGAGAGCGGCCAATAAAAACTGTACAGCCTCTCCTAAACGCTCAACTTCCGAAAGACGCTCGCGCTCCATCGCATGACTTTCAAGCATGGAGCCAGCACAAATAGGACAGGTGTAGGTAATTCGTTTAGTCATTCTGCCCCCACAGTCGCATTAGAAATGGCTTTTTGTCCATGCAATATGGCTGGTTCAAACTCCAACCCAAAGTCGCCGCTATCACTGGCTATTCTTAAATCGATTAGTGCGATGCGCAACGCCTCCACCAACTCCGCATTTACTTCATGCAGTCGGCGTAGTTCATACCCTGCGTCAAATTGATCTTTCCAACTAGGTCTATTCATGCCACGGCAATCTAATTCATCAGCCAGCCTCAATGCTTCTGGTTGTTTGTCAGTCATTGTTCTCTCCTTGCGCGGATTAACTTCTCCATCTCTGCACCCGCCTCGCCGCCAACGGTTCGCGCATCTTCGATAGCCGCCTCATTCTCATCCTTGCGACCTGCTTCATATCCTTCTTGATATGTTTTGCGCGTATGCACACACGCCGGACGCTGGCAGTCTGGATGACAGGAATGGATACCGTCCCATTTCATAGACTCTTGACCTGATTCATAGGCGAGGGTAACAAGACGCTCAATATCTTTTGGACAGCAAACATAAATGGATGAAAAAACATCTTCTGCTGGAGTTGATTCAATAAAATCGCATTCAAATGCCCAATCAAGCGCTTGCTCTTGTGTTGGTTTCATATTAATTCCATATTTTTAACGCAGCTTCCGCATATTCCATGGCTGATTTAGCTGCTTGTTCATGACTAACAGGTCTGTTCTGAGCTATTACACCTGCTAGAGACACAGCATAGAGAACTAACTTAACATCCGTCAATTCTTGAGATTTAATTGATTCTGGCTGTTTAATAGTTTCCCACTTAGGATCATTAGGATTTTTACGAGGCCGTGGCATCTGTTTCCTTTACGAAAATACCATCTGAATTCATAAAACCACGCCTGTTTTTTATCTCGTTGTAGGCAGCTTCTAGGCACTTAGTCAGGTCTAAATCCTCAAGAGCAGCAACATTAATAAGACATACAAGAACGTCGCCAAGTCCATCAATAATTCCTGCCCGGTCTCGGTCTGTAAGAGCTGTGAGAAGTTCATTCATTTCCTCCTGAGCCTTCTTATGCTGCGCTAAAGAAGTAGAGTTAGGGATAATTCCTCTAGCCTCGCTCCACCTAATGACATTCAATTCTGTAATATTCCAACTCATTTTTTTAGTTCTCTCCGTAGTTTTCTTACTTCAGCGATTAGATGCTTCTGGTAAATGTGCATTTTATGAACGTGTCTGGCGATTTCTGGCATCTTTCCATCCTCTAATATCTTAACTATCAGAGGAGTGTCATCGAACATTTCATGTCTACGAACAATGTCTAGTTCTTTAGGAGTTTTCATCTACATATCCTTCGCTTAGCGTCTTTTATATTGGTTTCCATTAGCCATGCTGCACACTGACCGTCACTCACAGGAGGTCTAGGAACGGCTCTAAGACCGTCCTGATAGCCTCTGTGATATGCCTTCTGGACTCGATTCACAAATATCTCAGAGCCAGCCCATAGGATTGCCAGAATGCAGATGACATACCAGATTACGCGCATAGAGCTTTAATTTCAGCAATGGGCATCCCGAAAGTCTCATGAATCCTAATCATAATGTCTGCTGATACTTGTGCTTTACCGTTACGGATACGAGAGATAACAGGTGGGGCTACTTCCAAAGCTTTAGAAATAGCTGCGTCGTTTTTAAGGTCGTATTTTTCTTTCAATGCGTCCAACAGTTTCACTTAGTTCTCCTTAGAAAAATGGGTAGGCTGCATCCCCTGAACGGCTGTGTACGATATGCCACTATCACCCTTGACCTACCACACGACTGAGGACTGCTAGACCAGAATACTCAGCGAACCGCCCTCTGGTGAGGGGTGACAAGCCGTCAATATTGACTGCTCGCTTTATTCCCAATCCTCATGCGTCTGGTTCCCCGTCTTTCCGGGGTGTCATTACCGTCTTTCTCAGCAGTGGTGCGTTTCTGCCCTCCGGTAAATGGCGAGGTACTCACCGGCAAGATCACAGACCAATGTTAATCAAAGCGCCGACTTTCCCTCATTCGGGTGGGTACTCGCTACGTCTATCTGCATTACTTGCCAGCTAGGCAGCCGTGTAGGTGGCAAGTGGCACGATAGCATCCGCTTTCCCCATTGACTCAATAACAGTTCGTTGTGCAACTAGAACCATAACAGCAAGTTGTACATGTTACGCAACGACCTGCATCACAATATGTATGATAAGTACATGCGGCATAAGCCATAGTGGATGAAGCAACAAGCCATAGTGCGATTAGATATTTCATGTTGCCTCCTCAGAAGGGAATTTGGTCGTTCATATCATCCTCAACTTTTTTAGGTTTAGCGTGAGGATTCTCTTTAGCTTTGGGTTTTACTGAAAGACTAAAGAACTTTTTACCATCCTTCTTAGACTCTTTAACCCATCCAGATAGCCAGAATTCTTTTCCTCCTACATTCAAACTTCCAGAATAATCAGGATGTTTTTCTTCCTGTTTGTTCTCATTGCGATACAAAGTTCCTCGATTAGTATTGTCGTATTCCATATTATTTCACCGATGCTTTTTTCAATGCGCTGCGTTGTTTAGAATCAAAACGTGACCAAAGAGCAGTTTTAAAGTCTGCGTCTAGTTGTTGGTCATTAATATATTGAACTGCTCCCTCAACGTCTCCTTTCTCTATCATCCAACGTACTTCTACTGCAATATTCTCTACAAATTCCTGATCCTCTTGAGTCATAGAGTCATAAACATCTACTGTGACCGCTTTAGCCGACTTAGGAGCGTCTTTCCCGATAGTTGCGTCTACTGCGTCATGCTCTGTTATTTCTAGCGCATTGAGCATCAGGTAGCGTCGTAGATAGGTATGCTGGCTTCCTAGAGCCTGTATAGCTGGAGACTTGCCGCTTTCAATCGTTACCCTTGATACTGCTTCAGCAGTGGGGCTGCGGAAATGAATTGAACCACCTGTCTCAAAGTCCACAATCCGCAAGACTGCTTCATCTCCGTTAATTGAGAATACAGAACAAAGCCCTAGTTCAGCAAAGATTGTGTTTACAGATGGGAGGAAGTCAGCAAGCTCAAAGTATTTAAAATCTGCAAACTTATTGTGTCCAGACTTCTTTAGCGACATAGACTGGAGCTTAACTCTGGCTGTCTGGAGTTTCTGATAAACAAGCCATTGCTGCTGCTCATGTTCTGCTTGCTGTTGATAATTAGAGTCCATATTTATCCTTCGCGTTATTTGAATTTTTTATACTGCACAATATTGTTAGGTTGTGGCTTCTCAGTAACTTGTACCGTTGAAGCCTTCTTCTGCTCTTTCTTAAACTTAGCAAAAGTCTTTCTAATGTCCGTCTTATGAGATGGCACATAGTCTGGTTTGTATAGAATGTTTTTTTCGTCTTTCATATTGAGCAACTAATGATATACAGTAACAAGATCATTAGACCACAGATCAGGGGATGGCGAGCAAACCAATCATTAGTGTTAAGCAAAGTTTTCATTGTTTTCAATTTGGTCAGCTAGTTGATGAATGTCTTTAGGGGCGATTAAAAGTGCCTCATAAGCGATAGTCAGGATTTCTTCTTCTTCAGGAGTCTTGTTTTGTTTCTGCTCCAAGTTATGAGCCAGCAGACGGATGGTATAGACCAGTTCAGCGACTTCCCAATTATGTAGTTTAGTAATCACGACGAGCCTCCCACTGGTCAACCTTCATGTCCTGTTCATAGTTCCACAAGTCCTCAGCAGTAACTCGATCGTCAACATGCTTAGAGTATGTGGCTGCATATTCAATCATCTTGCCAACGATTATTGCGATAGCTCCATTGAGTAGTGGTGGCTGATTACGATACTCTGCGTAACTAACAAGGAAGTCTGCAAGAAACTCTTTCATATCGCCAAACTCGAATTCCTCAAGGAAATCTTCTGGCTTTTTATCTAAGATCATCTGCAAACACTCTTGCTCATATTCGTGACGTTTCATATTATTCTCCTAGTAGTTCCACGCTTTAGCGTTTTGGGATTTAGCAAAATTCTTAGCGTCAACTTTCTTTGCGAAAACTACCTCTGTAATGATATTTTCAAGTATTGGCTTAATACCATTAACGATTGACAGTTTCCAACCGTCTTTTACTTTAGTAATGTGCGCTGTAATCATATTATTCTCCTAGTAACCGCGTGTTGCGGTAAGAGAACAATAGCAAAGATCAATTGTTTTGTGTAAAAACATTTTCTATAGATAACTTACAAATGATTAAAAGAGCCTATAAGCCTAAGATTGGTAGCAAAAGAGCAACACTATATGAGTATGTCCTGAAGAATCCCGGTCTAACGGCAATGCAGCTACACGCTCGTTTAAAGCTCTATGACGACGCTTTTATGGTCACTAGGGAAATGAATATTCTGAAGAACTTTGAAGTCGTCAGGGAGGAAAATGGCAAGTTCTACGAGCGCGTTCCTGAAGAAATAGTTACTGAAGTTGTAATACGACAGCCTATGGTGTTCAAGCCACTTAATACATTTTTACCAACAGAAAGTCCCAGAGGTCAGCCAATTGAACGCAGACATTTCAAAACCTGTAGCTCAAAAATCCGAGTCCAAAACCCAAACAATATATAACTTTGCAAGAAAAGTATGTCCTAGCTGCAAGGTAACTAGGTCTGCATCACAGTTTAAGGAAAGTAATCTATGTAGGATTTGCACACTGAGGAAAAAATAGTTTATAGTTCTCTGAAAGGTCTAGGGTAGCTCCTGAAAAGCTGACTTCTCACCAGCCTGACCTTGATTTCGCTTTAGTGAGAATTGCCATTGAGAGAGGCATTATGTTTTCTTACCAGCACCATATCGGTGACTTTCGCCGAGACACAGCTTCCCTATCTGATACCGATGCAATGGCTTATCTAAAGCTGTTGTGGATGTATTACGACACAGAATCTCCGCTTCCAGCAGACGCTAAATTACTTGCTTTCAAGATCGGTTCTAACGCAGATACCGTTCAATTGCTGCTGGACGCTTTCTTCGTTTTGGACGGAGATGTTTACCGCCAGAAACGCTGTGATGCCGAAATTGAGGCATATCATGGCAGATCAACGATAGCGAGAGACAAGGCCAATAAACGATGGAAAAATGCAGTTGCATCTAAAAACAATGCTACAGCATTGCCACAGCATAGCAATAGCATTGCTCCAGAACCGAAATGCCATGCTAACCGAGAACCGAGAACCGATAACCAAATATATCTATTGTCTTTTAATGAATTCTGGAAACATTATCCAAGAAAAATAGCTAAGGCTAATGCTGAGAAAGTATGGTTACGGCTAAAGCCTGATGATGAGTTGGTAAAGAAAATATTACACGCATTAAAGACCCATGAAACATTCCGGCGCGACGCTGAATTTATTCCTCATGCTGCTAGTTGGTTAAATGCAAAACGATGGGATGATGAGATAGATAAATCGAAATTAAGTAGTAGCGATTTAATGTGGAAGTTGAGAATCAAATGAAAGGCCATCAAGAAATCATCAAGATGCGTCTTGATAGGGTTGCTCCTAAAGCTATCTTTGTTTACTACGGAGAAGATAAAAGCAAAGCATGGTCAAGCTGGTTTAGGCACTCAATAGAATTTGCTGATGTAGAAATATTGCCTATTGAAAATATAAATCAACTTGATTTGCGATTTGCCGTAGGCTTACCAGTGCATATCAGCAGTAATCAGCCTTACAAGAAAGTGAAAGCACTGCATAACGCTTTTTTGGATGCAAAGGCTTTGCGGGTTACTACGGTATGCGGAGAAGTCCTGATAAATAACTTAGAAGAATATGACGACTATGTACCTGAATGACAATATTGATTTTTCTGCTTACCTGCACGCAACAGACCATAAATATTTGGTCAAAGATGCTTCGGTATGGATTGACGAGTTGGAAGACCAGATTGATAACCCTCCGGTTGATCGATCTGTTCCTATGGAGTGGGAGTGCACAAAATCATTTGCGTTTAGACCGGGAGAGGTAACGGTTTGGGCTGGCACAAATGGCGGCGGCAAATCGTTGCTTACAGGACAGGTTGCGCTTGGATTAATCAAGGCAGAGCAAAAATGCGCTATTGCCAGCTTTGAGATGAAACCGAGAGTATCGATTAAACGGCTTTTAAGGCAGTTTGCAGGCGAAAACATCGAGTGGGAGGCATCCAGACAAGGGGAATACTACAAACGCGCCTTATACGCACGTTTTAAGGCTTTTGCATCTGGAAAACTTTGGTTCTATGACCAGCAGGGAACTACGTCTGCGGAACAGATTATCTCTGTAGCAAGATATTGCGCTGTGGAACTAGGTGTTCAGCATTTCTTTATTGATAGTCTGATGAAAGTAGTTGCTGGAGAAGATGACTATAACGGTCAGAAGAAGTTTGTTGATGAGATGACTGCATTAGCTAGGGATCACGATATTCATGTTCATTTGGTTCATCACACTAGAAAGTTGCAATCAGATGAGATGATGCCTAACAAGAATGATTTGCGTGGATCGTCATCAATTACAGATCAGGTAGATAACGTATTTATTGTTTGGCGTAACAAAAAGAAAGAAAACGACATTCAGAGAGGTCAGGAGATTGATCCGCAGAGTCCTGACATGATTCTTATGAATGAGAAACAAAGGAATGGTGAGAGTACAGACTGGTATCCGTTTTGGTTTCACCGTGATTCTAGTCAGTTTGTAGAGAAGTTTATGGGTCAGCCAAGTGATTACGATAACAATGGAAAATTCCGCGAAAGACCTTGAGCAAGAGCGTCACAGATGCGAAGTGAGATATGTACTGCAATTAAGAGTACAGGATAGAAACAAGGCAATGGAATATTTAAGTTTAGTAAGAGAAAAAAGAAAAGAAAAAGCAAAGCAGTTAGAAGATGACTGTAGAAAACAATGGGAACTAGGTTCAAGAGGCGATAAAGGAGATTGGCGTGAATAGAGAAGAAATTATCCGCATGGCGAGGGAGGCTGGATTCAGTGGCTACATGTTTGGTTATTGGGACGATTACGAAGTTGTTGTTAGTGCTGACACCATTGAACGCTTTGCCGCCCTAGTCGCAGCAGCAGAACGAGAGGCGTGTGCGAAGGTGTGTGAAGCTGGAACAGGTGAACCGATACAAATGAAAACGCTTGAGATATTACGCAAAGAACGTGAACGTATTGCAGCCGCTATCCGCGCAAGGGGGCAGCAATGAATAGAGAAAAACTAATAGAAATGTTAATGCAGGCGGGATTTGAATATACGTCTGATCTATTGTCTAAACTGGATAAGTTCGAGAAGTTGATAGCAATAGAACGTAAAGAATGCATGGCTTTGTGTATGAGCATTGAACAAACAGAGCCATTTACAGATCGTATAGGCTGGGAACATGGAACTGTAGATTGCGCTTCTGCAATTAGTCGTAGAGGTTCAAATGTTTAGAGCAGCTAGAGTAGACGCAAACCAAAAAGAGATTGTCAAAGCATTAAGAGACAAGGGATGCACTGTTCAGCATTTACACTCTACTGGTAAGGGTTGCCCTGATTTACTTGTCGGATATAGCCATAATGGAAAGCCATATAACTTGTTAATGGAAGTCAAGGATAGTGGTGGGAAGCTGACTCCAGAGCAAATAATCTGGCATGCAGGATGGAGAGGGCAAGTTGCTGTTGTGACAACTCCAGAAGAAGCTATCAAAGCAGTCCTTGAATATTTCAAATAGTGTGATATAGTCTATTTGTCTATGTGACGGCATAGAAATCAACTGAAGCCCTTAAAGCTTTGGTTTTCCTCCCTTAAGTGGGAAACGTGCCGTCACACGTGGAAAGCCAAGACTTTAGGGGCTTTTTTGCGTTTAGGCCGTACTGGTCGCGTTAGAAATGAACCCATGTTCGGGGTTGCTGCCAAGAGAACCGAGTGCGCTATATTGACAGGACGGCGCAGCAGACTTGCTACAGGTACTTGCATAAACAAGGCAGAACGGTTGATGTACGGGTGGGCTACGATACAGTCGCCTTGGAAGAAGAATGTAGCCTCGAGAGAGATTAGCCAGTGTGGGAAGGTGGTAAAGATCAACCCCTCGTCCTGTCCTATTGTCTAAAGGAATATGATTGCAATATGAAAACAATTGATCCTAATGAAGCGGTAGATTTCTTAATCAAGAATGCGGCTGCATACGCTAAGGCTAAATCTCAGGTTACTTATCTTGAGGAGTTTCGTAAAAGCAAGAAAGCAATATTATTTGGTTCAGCTATTGGGAATACGGTTACAGACAGGGAAAACAAGGCGTATAGTCATCCTGAGTATTTATCGCTTTTAGATGGACTTAGAGAGGCTGTAGAAGAGGCTGAGAGGCTTAAATGGATGCTAGTAGCTGCACAGGCTAGGATCGATGTATGGCGCTCTCAAGAGGCTAGTAATAGGAATATAGACAGGAATACACAATGACACCAAAAGAAATTAACGACCTGAAGAAAGAGCACAACCGGCTGCAAGAGGAAGGGAAAGAAGTCTATCAGCGGGTGCTAGAGTTGCACGAGAAATGCACTTGGTTACAGCAACAGATTCGTGATGCAGAGGGCGACGATTACGATCCAATCCCGCTGATCTTTGGCGCTGGATTTTGGATTGACCCAGACTTATAAAAGGTTAATATCATGGAATATAAAGTAACTGATGACTCAAATCTTGTTCAATGTGAGTATTGTGGATATATCAGTGATTTGGATGAAGTTCCTACAGCTAACGACCCTTGGTGTTCTGACGGTACGGTAACGGTATGTCCTAAATGCAATGAGGGGGAATCATTCCGAGACTATCTTCCGGAGAAAAAGAATGAAAGCTGATATAAGAGCAATAACCCAGATCGGTGAGAGTAAGCCAGAGACTGAGAACGACAAGTTACTGTTTACGTTAAGAATAAACAATGTTACTAGAAAGAATCGTATTGAGATAGTTGGTGAGCTAACGCACGATGAGCAAGTAAAACTGTTTGATTTGCTTGGGATTAAATGAGGAAAAAAGACAAGGAATACCTATCTAAAATAGCTGATATTGGTTGCATCTTATGCTATAAACATGGGTATGCAGGTACTCCTGCTGAGATTCATCATATAAGGGGGGTAGGGTTAGGATTGGGAGTTCGGAATTCTCATGAAAACTCTATCCCCCTTTGTCCTGAGCATCACAGGGGTAACACTGGGTATCACGGTTTAGGTCGCAAGGCATTTGAGAAGCGGTATTCTGTTACCGAATTGGAACTTCAACAGCTATTGGGAGAGGTCTTAAATGAAAAAAATGTCTAAAGCTCAAAAGAAGGTTGGCAAGGTAATGGGCGAGTTCAAGGAAGGCACTCTGCATAGCGGTAAGGGTGGCAAGGTAGTTACAAATCCCAAACAGGCCATTGCGATAGCGATTTCGGAAGGGAAGAAAGCGGGTAAAAAGAAATGAAAAAGCCGATCTGGGACAAAGCTAGGCCGAAAAGCATAGACAAGCCTGAGAAGCTGACTCCGGCGCAAAAGTCCTCGGCTAAGAAGATGGCTAAAGCAGCGGGTAGACCTTATCCGAATCTTGTGGACAACATGAGAGCAGCGAGGAAGAAATGAAATCACCTGCTTGGACTCGTAAAGAAGGCAAGAATAAGGCTGGAGGACTCAATGAGAAAGGCCGTAAGTCTTATGAAGCGGCTAATCCGGGTTCTGACCTAAAGGCTCCTGTTAAATCGGGCGACAACCCTCGTAGAGCGTCTTTTTTAGCTAGGATGGGGAATATGCCGGGAGCAGAGCGAAAACCCAATGGTGAGCCTACTAGACTGCTTCTGAGCCTTCAGGCATGGGGAGCTAGTTCTAAGGCAGATGCAAAGAAGAAAGCCGCAGCAATATCAGCTAGAAACAAGAAAAAATGAGTCATCAAAGCCAGCTAGATTTTGTCAGATCATTAACTAACAGATTCCCGATTTACTTTGCAGGTCAGAAAGTATTAGAGGTAGGAAGTCTGGACATTAACGGCTCGATCAGGCAGTTTTTTAGTGGATGTGAGTATATTGGCGTTGATCTAGGTGAAGGTAAGGGTGTGGATTTGGTGGCTAGGGGAGAGGAACTAGACTTTCCTGATGGTTATTTTAAGGTTGTCGCCAGTTGTGAGTGTTTTGAGCATAATCCTGAATGGGAAGCAACATTTAGGAACATGATAAGGATGTGTAGTGGACTGGTTTTTTTCTCTTGTGCAACTACTGGCAGACCTGAACATGGCACTCGACGGACTAGCCCTAGTGATGCTCCTTATTGTGGGGATTATTACCGTAACTTAACTGAGGAAGATTTCCGGGGAAAGTTTACGTTTGAAGAATTTGAGAGTTACGGATTCTCAACGAGCAGTAATCCTGCTGATCTTTATTTCTGGGGAATATGCAAGCAATCGTAATCGCAACGGTAAATAGCCCGTCAATTTATATCTTGCTGGAAAGTATTTATAGATATGCTCCAAAAGACATACCAATCTATCTTAGCGGTAATAATTTGGGACTCTGGGGAGAACTTAGAGACAAGGGAAACATCATCTTCAGACCCAATACTGCTACCAATTTTGGGGACGCATATAATTCAATTATCGATTTTGCCTTCACTCGGCATGACGATTCATTAATAGTTTGTAACGATGATGTGGTATTTACGCCAGACACCTATAAGCTATTAAAGGCAGACTATGAATTTCTGACAGTTGATAGGGAATTCAATGTAGGGTGGTTAGGATGCCGGTCGGATTATGTGTTACGAGATCAGAATATTAGATTCCCGGTTCAAGGGGATCAGGCTCAAGGATTGAAGTATTTGAGTGAAGGCCAGATAAAGGAGACTGAGGTAATCGCTCCTATTTGCGCTGTAGTAACAAAAGATGCATGGATGAGGGCTAAATTCCCATCTATAAATTGGTTTTCAGATAATATAATCTGTATGGACATGGCTAAAGCAGGTTTTAAGCACTTTGTAAGTAGGGCATATGTTCACCATGCAGGGAGCCAGACAGTAGGAATGGACTACGAGAAATGTCTGGAAGAACCTAAGAGTTGGCTAAAAGCTAACAGGCCGGATATGTACGACATCTTTTATGGATAGTACGAATGCAACTAAACATAACGTATCGCAAGGTTGAGGATTTAATTCCTTACGTCAATAACAGTAGGAAACATTCAGATCAACAGGTTGCCCAGATAGCGGCAAGCATCAAAGAGTTCGGGTGGACTAATCCGATACTGGTAGACAAGGACAAGGGCATCATAGCGGGTCATGGGCGGCTTATGGCAGCTCGTAAGCTAAAGATGGATGATGTGCCTACTATCGAGCTAAGTCATCTCTCAGAAGCTCAGAAGAAAGCTCTGGTCATTGCGGATAATAAGCTGGCTTTAAATGCAGATTGGGATACGCAGATACTATCGCTAGAGTTATCAGAACTACAAGACATTGGATTTGATTTAGATATATTGGGTTTTGATGCTAACGAGTTAAATGCTTTACTTGAGCCAGAAGAAGTAGAAGGATTAACGGATGAAGATGCGGTTCCTGAAGTTCCGGAGGAGCCAAAAACTAAGTTGGGAGATATTTATCAACTTGGCAATCATCGGCTTATGTGTGGGGATAGCACTAGCATAGATGCGGTAGAGAAATTGATGGATGGTCAGAAAGCCGATATGGTATTTACTGACCCTCCGTATAACATCGACTATCAAGGCGTAAAGGATAAGCGAGAGAAAATTAAGAACGACAAGATGCCAGATAATGAATTCGTTGATTTCCTGACAGAATCATTAATGGGATGCGAGGTTATGTATGTCTGTTGCTCTTGGCATTATGCCCATCTGTTTAGAGAGGCAATGATTCGTATTGCTAGGCAGCCTAAAGCTATGATCGTTTGGGATAAAGTTAATCCGGCGCAACATCTTGATAAATATTTTAAGCAGCACGAAATAATCTTTTACTACGGTGACTATGGCGGTCAGAAAACGCTACGAGGCGACGTATGGACGCTAAAAAGACAGAAAAATACAGTCCATCCGACTATGAAACCTGTAGAGTTAATAGAGATAGCCTTACAAGATAATGTTGGCAAAAAGATTGTTTACGATGGATTTGGTGGCTCTGGAAGTACAATGATTGCTGCTGAGAAACATGGAAGGCATGCAAGACTAATGGAGCTAGACCCTAAATACTGTGACGTTATAGTAAAGAGATGGGAAGATTTCACAGGTAAGAAAGCAGTATTATTGTCAGACAACTAACATTTCCCCTAGATAAAATGATTGAGCATAAACCTACAGATGAGCAAAGGAAACTTGTTGAGACATCAGCAGGTCTTGGCTTGCCTCATGAGCAAATAGGTGCACTTATTGGTATTGACGATAAGACACTAAGAAAGCACTACAGGCAGGAGTTAGACGTAGGAAAGGCTAAGGCAAGTGCTCAGATAGCAAAGACGTTATTTAACAAGGCGCAATCAGGGGATACGACTGCTTTGATATGGTGGACTAAAGCTCAGATGAGATGGGCTGAGACACAGAAGCAGGAGATTACAGGGCAGGACGGAGCGCCAATTGTCATTTCATGGAAGAAATGATCGAGATAGATTACAAGCCGCGGGATCAGCAGTTATTGATCCACGATGCTATCGATGCCAGCAGGTTTACCGTAGTCGTAGCTCATCGAAGGATGGGCAAAACAGTCTCGGCAATCAATCATCTAATCAAGGCAGCGGTAACAAATACAAACCCAAACCCGCGCTATGCTTATATTGCTCCAACGTACGCTCAGGCTAAAAGGGTAGCTTGGGACTATCTCCAAGAGTTCACCAGACCACTAAATGCTATCTACAACATTGCTGAGCTACGCGCTGATTTTTGGGGGCGCAGGATTAGTCTTTACGGCTCTGACAATCCTGATAGCTTGCGCGGTCAGTATTTTGATGGAGTCGTTATCGACGAGGTTGGAGATCAGAACCCTAAGATTTGGAACGAGATCATCCGTCCTGCTCTTGCTGATAGGCTCGGGTGGGCTTTGTTTATTGGTACTCCGAAAGGTCGCAATCATTTCAGTGAGTTAAGAGACAGGGCTGAGAAGGAAGAAGGCTGGAAGCTACTAGAGTTTAGAGCTAGCCAGACAGGAATTATCCCAGAGAAAGAATTGAACGCAGCCCGTAGAGAGATGGGTGAGGATAAGTACGCTCAGGAGTTCGAGTGCTCGTTTAATGCAGCGGTAGAAGGGGCTTACTATGGGTCGCTTATCAATGATCTTGAGGCGAAGAGTCGCATCACCACTATTGACAGGGATGATCTTTGCAGGTCTTTTGTCGCTTGGGATTTGGGTATTAGTGATTCGACAAGTCTTTGGGTGGCTCAGTTGGCTGGCAAGGAAGTGCGGCTTATTGACTATCACGAAGCCCACGGAGTCGGTCTGGACTACTATGTACGATGGTTGCGAGAGAACAAGTACGAAGGGTTTGAGCAGTTCCTCCCGCACGACGTTGAAGTCCGGGAACTAGGCACAGGAAAGAGCCGTAAAGAGGTTTTGCAGGAAGCTGGACTAGATATTAGGGTAGCGCCTAGATTGTCTATTGCAGACGGTATTCAGGCGGCTAGAAGGCTGATTCCTCGGTGCTGGTTTGACCATAAGACTAAGCAAGGATTGGATGCCTTGAGGAACTATCGCCGGGAGTTCAATGAGCGCCAGAATGTTTACTACGATAAACCATTGCATGATTGGACTTCACATGCGGCTGATGCATTCCGTTACCTAGCGATAACACTTGACGAAGGCACAGATTCATGGTCAACACCATTGCCAAAAAATCTAAGTTGGGTTGTATAATGAGCAAAATTATCCAAAGGGGCAGTTATGCTCGATTCAGGCACAGTCAAGAGTATTCTTGAGAATGAGATAGACAACGCTATCGGGTATCTCGACACAGAGACAACAGAAGCCCGTAGTAAAGCATTGCAGTATTACTTGCGTGATCCTTATGGCAATGAGCAAGAGGGTCGCAGTCAAATAGTCACCGGAGAAGTAGCAGAGGCTATCGATGGTGCACTTCCTCAGTTAATCCGCGTATTCACCACTACAGAAGATATTGTCTACTTTGAGCCTAAGAGTCCGGGCGATGAGGAAACAGCTAAACAGGCTACAGACTACTGTAATTGGGTGTTCTATCGTGAGAACGATGGCTTATTGATCCTGCATAACTGGTTTAAGGATGCTCTGCTCCAGAAGGTCGGTGTTGTTAAGGCTTACTGGGACGAGCAAGAATCTGTTATCAAAGAGGAATACAAGAATCTTACTGAAGATGAACTCGCAATGCTTTTGGCTGATGGCTCAATGGAAGTCATCAAGCAGGAAGTTGAGTTCGAGGATGGTGGGTTTGACATGATGGGATTGCCTATCCAGATTCCCAAGTACGAGATTTACGTTAAGCGTAAGAAGGAATACGGCTGCGTAAAGATTGATAACGTGCCTCCTGAAGAGTTCCTGATTTCCAAGAGTGCTCGGACTGTTGAAGATGCTAATTTCGTAGCTCACCGCAAGTTGATGACTCGTTCTGAGTTGATAGCTATGGGCTATGACAAAGAGATTATCGATACATTACCGACTTATAACGATCTTGAGTTCTCTGATGAGAGGGTGGCTCGGTTCCCAGAGGGTGAGCAGCCTGACCAGAACAATAGTCTGGACTTCTCAATGCAGACTGTTGAGGTCTACGAGTGCTATATCAAGATTGACGAGGATGAGGACGGTATTGCTGAGTTGCGGCGTATTGTCTATTGCGGCTCTGAGATTCTTGAGGATGAAGAATGTGACCATGTTCCGTTTCATACCATTTGTCCAATTCCTATCCCTCACAAGTTCTTTGGTCAGTCATTGGCTGATCGTGCAATGGATATTCAGCTTATAAAGTCTACGGTTACTCGTCAGATGCTGGATAACCTGTATCTCACGAACAACGCTCGTGTGGGTGCTGTAGATGGTCAGGTGAATCTCGATGACTTGCTGAACGCTACTCCGGGCGGTGTTATTCGGGTGAAGTCAGCTAATGCGATTATGCCTATCGAGGTTCCTGCTGTAACGGCTCAGGCATTCCCAATGCTGGAGTACATGGATCAGGTGCAAGCTAAGCGCACTGGTGTTTCAGACTCGCAACAAGGTCTTGATCCTGATGTTCTGAACAATGTCTCGGCTACTGCGGTGGCTGCGATGATGAAGTCTAACTCTGGTAAGTTGGAGTTGATAGCTAGGGTGTTTGCTGAGACAGGTGTTAAGAGCCTGTTTAAGGGCATCTTGCATCTGATGACGAAATATCAGAATAAGCCCAAGATTGTCCGTATGCGTGGGAAATATGCAGAGTTTGACCCGCGTACATGGGCTAATGAATACGATGTGTCTGTAAATGTTGGTCTTGGCTCAGGGGATAGAGAGCAGAAGCTGGCTATGTTGCAGATGATTCTACAGAAGCAAGAGCAGATTATTCAGCAGTATGGCCCTGCGAATCCTTTGGTTTCCGTTGGTCAATACCGTAATACATTGGCTAAGTTCATTGAGGCGGCAGGATTTAAGGATTCTACTGAGTTCATGAATGAGATCACGCCAGAGGTCGATGCTCAACTTTCACAGCCTCAACCCCCTGCTCCCGATGCACAAGCAGAGGTTGCACAAATGCTTGCGCAAGTGGAACGTGAAAAAACTCAGGCCAAAGCTCAAATTGATGCGGCCAAACTTGACCTTGAACGTCAAACTCTTGAGGCTGAATATACGCGCAAGGGTATAGAGATGCAGATGAAGAACCAGCGTGACTCTGCTGAACTTAGGATTCGTGAGGCTGAACTTGCTGTTAAACAACTTCAAGCAGTATTGGCGCTTGATCTTGCTGATGAAGAAACAAAGAACAAGCAGGTTGAATTGACTCTTAAGGCGCTGAAAGAACTAGGCGCTCTGACTAAACAAGGGATGATGATTCAGTGAACAAAGATCAATGGGCTACAAACCTTCTAAGAGATGATTACTTTATCGAAATGATGGAGAATCTCAGGGGAATAGAACATGCTAAGTTTGCAACATCAGCTCCAGATGAAAGTAATGTAAGAGAGCAGGCTTACTACAGGCTATGCGCTCTGGATTTAGTAGAGGCTTATTTGGAATCGATGGCGGCTGAGAAGCTAATCGAGGCTAAAAAGTTGAAGATTTATCGTGACTGGGAAAC